>Ga0272442_10000100_pt1 | contig 136799 bp, 142 predicted proteins | sample SSMForm2O_FD_200262 | JGI IMG/M metagenome (GOLD analysis project Ga0272442, IMG submission 200262) | Marine sediment archaeal communities from Little Sippewissett salt marsh, Falmouth, MA, United States - SSM-Form-2O | ecosystem: Environmental > Aquatic > Marine > Wetlands > Sediment ... | reverse complement strand
TTATTTTTTTCAGCAAGTTCTGCACCTACCATATCAGTACTGTGACCTGGTGTAGTGCCCCCCATAACCACTATATTTTTTTCTAATGAACTAGCCTCATCGATAGTAAAGGGAACAATTTGATTATAATTTCCAAGAATATTATTAAAAAATCTTGCATTGATTCTAGTAACATCAATACCTAATAAATCTAATAATTTCTCATCAAATCCAAGTTGTCTACCTAATTTAATGTATTTTCTTGCAATCTCCCCCCCACCAATAACAATAAATAATTTATTATCTCTACTTACTTTTTTTAATAATGTAGCTATTTTTTTAAAATAAGAAGTTCCTAAATTTTGTGAAAGAATCACAGATCCTCCTAGTGATAATACTATGCTCTTCATAAAAATCGATATAATTATGGTTTTATATAAAGTAATATGACATTAAAAAAAAGTTTAAGCTACTTCAGGACCAGCTTCACCTTTCTTTGCATTTGATCCCAGCCTAACTTGTGGCAATGGAATAGGAGGAGGTAAACCTAAATCTTTGGCAATGCCAACGGCCTCAGGAACACAAGAATGCATAACTGCTGTGTGTATTTGACTGGCTATTTGATCTGGAGTTTTACGTTTGGTTACCCACTCCCTAGCAATTTCTTTTGCATCAGGATTTTCATACAATAAAACTCCTTCAATTTTTATCATGCCTACAGCCCCGTAACTAGCTGTGTATTGAAATTCAATATCTGCTTGGTTATCTGTCTTTTTATTTATCTGAGTAATTTGACTGTTATGATCAATTCTAATCTGTCTTGGCTTTTCATCAGTGTCTATATAGCGCCTAGCTTCAATAGTCTTAAATCTGATATTTCGAATTTTCATTTCTGCTTCTATAACAATTTCTACCTTTTACATCTTTCGTTAATAGAAAAATAAATAAATAACTAAATTATGGTAGCGCAGATTAATCCATGAAAAAAATACCCAAATTGTTGTTTCTAGGTTACTTTATCCTGATACTCTTGATTTCATCTTGTAGTGCATCTGATATCGGGATTGTAACTGAGTCACATATAATTGATATTACTAACTCTGAAACAGGTTTACTTGTGGAGGAAAATATATTATTAAATAACACCGGGCCTTACACAGTCACATCAATTAGATTTTGGATTCAGCAAGATATTAAGGATGTGAAGATTCAGGTCGTCGAATCCGGAGATTTAATTAATCCAATTATCACTGGAAATACAAGAGAAGTAAATCTCACTGATACTAACTATACAATTAAACCCGGGAATAAATTAGAAATATTGTTAAGTTACACACTTTCAACCAACACTAAGAATTTTGAAAAAAGAACCTTCTATGAAGTATCAATATTATCTATTAATTTTAATAAAGAGGAATTGTATAAAGGAGAAAACGTCCAAGCTGATTCATACTTAAAACTGCGTTTATATAAACCAACAGAAGCACCTCTAAGTATTACCCTTCTTATAATAATCTTTGCGGTTGTCGTCATCCTTATTTCAACCATTTTATTGTTGTTAAGGAAACAAAGAAAAAAAGTGAAAAAGTCAATTGTTGAATCTGGAGAAATACTTAATACAAAAAAAGCACTTTTGATGTCTCTATTAAAAGATATAGAAAAACAACATAGATCAAAAAGTATTTCTGATGACACGTATAATAAATTAAAGGATGAGTATAAACAGCAAGCAGTAGAAGCTATGAAAAAATTGGAAGATTTAAAATAATTTCTAAAAATCAAAAATACTAGGTTGTTTTATATCTTGTATTTTTTCCTCTTTTTCATCTTTCGTATTATTATTTAAAGTTTCAATCTCAATTTGCATATCATCTTTTTTCTCTATCGACTGTATGATATCTTTAAATTTATTAATGTATTTTTCACCTAGAAGATATTTTATTTCCCCTTCTGACAGATTTAACTCTTTTACCATATTTTTAGCAAATTCCATGTCTTTTTTAAATAAATATCGAAAATGATTAAACATCGATTCTTTACTTTTCTTAGCAGAAATATGACACAATAAACCAATTTTTTTTAAAATAGAATCTCTTATCAATCTTGATGATTTACTTTTTACCATTTCCCTTATCCATACTGGAGCAGCATATTTATTATTTCCATAATTATGAGTTTTTGCAATTGACACACCACCATTCATAATCTCACATGCATAAGACCAAAAGCCGTAGTGTTGCCTTTTATAAACTCTTCCAAAAAACAAATCCGATAAAGATAATGATTCATAACCTTTAATCATATCCTTTGTATCTAAGTACTCTCTAGGTAAATTTTCATTAATCCAAAGTAAAAATGTTTCTGGAGGAATATCTATACCATATTGACTGTCCCTTAAACTTTGAATGTTTCTAGATTTAAAAACGTCCCTTAACGCATCGAAAATTATTTTTTCTCTATCTCTGTATCCTAAGACATCCAAAGATTTAATGTCTATATGTTGTTTGTCAAGGGAGATTGACTGTAAATCATTTAATGCAGATCTAATATCACCTTTGCATCTATCGGCTATAGTATTAAGAATTTTGATATCAACAGAGATATTTTCTTCCGAACATACTTTTCTTAATAGTTCAACAATTTGACTTGAGTTTACCTCATAGTACTGAATTGTCTCACATAGATGTTTTAAAACCTCACCACTGCCCTTTATTAAATTATAATAATTATTTACGATTAGAATTATTGGTTGATTTGTAATTTTTATAGTGTCAATTATTGCTTTCTTACCACCTTTATCACTAAAATCCTTCATATCTTTAGATTTTTCAACTCTTTCATATAAATTATCAGCCTCATCCAGGATTATTAATTTTCTACCTCCCATTCTAGTTGGAATAAATTGCCCAAAATCATCAAAAGTCTCATTTAATGCACCAAGAGTTGCAACACGTCTTATCGTGGTTGCATTTCTGGTATCAGAAGCATTTAATTCTATTGCCTTCCAACCGTAATCATTTGCTAAAGCAAATGCGCTGGTTGTTTTTCCTATTCCAGGTTTTCCAACCAAAATTACTGCTCGATGTTTTGGAATTTTCCCTTCTTTCCATTTTGATGCCCAATTTCTTAGAGAAGTAATTGCGCGATCATTTCCATATACGTCATCTAAACTCTTGGGCCGGTATTTTTCAGTCCAATCATCCATTTATTATTCATAAGAGAAATTATATATTTTAAGTTATGTTTCTACATAACCTTTTTATCAATAAGTTATATTTCCCTCTTTCAAGCGGGGATGGCCCAGCCCGGTACGGCGATGGATTGCTAATCCATTGATCTCTGATCTCGGGAGTTCGAATCTCCCTCCCCGCGCTTAAATCTTATTTATTTGTAATTGTATTCTCCGATGATTTAAAATCAGACATTAATAATAAATAATTTCTATTTCCAATTAGGGGGTTTGTTTAAACAAAGCTCAACCGACTCTTTTTCAGCTTCTTCAAAAAAACAATTTTTAATTATCTTTGCCTTAGTTTTAGTATCATTTTCAGGTGTTTTTTCCACGCAAATTATTTCTCTTGCGTGCTTTATTGCATTTGTTAACCTTTCAATTGATAGCAGTGCAGAACTTAAACAAAATAAATTTTTTGATCTACCATCATTAAATTCTTTTAACATTCTATTTAAATATTTCATTCTTTTAATCTGTTGTTTTAAAAATTTTTCAAATCCATAATTTTTAATTAAATATAGGTTTAACATTGCTTTTTTATAGGTTACAAACGAATCATAAGCATTATTTCCAAACCATTTACTATTGAATTTTTTACAAGGAAATTCGTTACATTCTCCACAAGTTTCAATTTTTTTATTTTTAAAACAACAATTAATAAATGAACAAGTATGAACCATTACTTCTAGAAAATTAATTCCATAAAAACCAGGACATTTAGATTTTCCTTCAGTATGGTATCTAGGACATAATCCACAGTCAATACCACAGCATCCAATTGTGGGATGACTTTTATTATTTCTCATAATACAATCAATCCTAATTCATTAGATATTTAAGGAATATTGGATAATTAGACATTTAAACTTTGGTTTCCATTTTTAACAATTAAAAATTATTGTCAATTATTGCATATAATAATTTAAAAATCAATCTTTATATTTTTCTAAAATTATTATATATATATAAAAATTAAAATAATTTTCTCTGGGGATATCTAATAGAAACATTGAAATACCAGATATTAAATATAAATTTAAAATAAAAAATTATTTTGGAAGAGGGGGAATAATGCAAACCAGAAAATTATATTCAAAAAATAAAATGAAATTGCGATTAAATAAATTCCTTTTATATCTAATAATATTTGCAATTCTAATGCCTTCAATTAATTTTTCTTTAGCTTCGCCTAGAGAATTGCCAGATTTAAAGATTAAAAATGTACCACTTCCCGATGAGGCAATGGAAGGAGATAACATTTTAATAAATGTAACTGTAGAAAATATAGGTGGAGACATATCTGAAGGAATTGAAATCGAAGTCGGTTTGTTTATTGATTCTGATGACGCTGCAGTATCTATAAATTCTACATACGAAGGATTTTCAAGTGATACTATTAGATATTTTCATCTATTTTGGATTGCAGAAATTGACACCCATTCGCTGCGAATTTTCGTAGATTTTAATAATAAAATAAACGAATCAATTGAACATAACAACCAGATAATTAAATTTATTTATGTTGAAGAGGGCCCTCCACTTATACTGATTAATAAAATTGTTGTCCCAAGTAATATGAAGGTAAATGAAACTGCTAAAATTCAAGTTGGAGTTAAAAATGTTGGTAGTTTTACATCACAAAATATACTAGCACAGTTGAAAATAATCGAAGATGATTTTTCAATAGCAAAAGAAAAAGAAAATGGTTTAGACCGAGGAGAAATGTATAATTTTTCATTTGATTGGGTTCCTAAGAATTTTGGGGATTATACTTTTAATTTTACTATCAAACTTGAAAACAATATACAAGATCGAGAAGAAATAAATAAAGATGTTTCGCCATTTAAATTAGAGTGGTGGGATGGTAATTGGCATTATAGAAAATTAATTGGTGTGTATGGTAGCGGAAATATTTCTCAATTTTTTAATTTCACTGATTTATTAAATGACCTGAACATTTTTTCAAAGACATTTGAAAATAATACGATTAGAATAATAGAATATTCAAAAAAGGGTGATATAGTAAATGAAAATATTAACTATAAATTCTCAGAGAATGAAGAATTTAATAAAATAACAAATGCAATTGGAAATTTATCATGGAATGTACTTCCAGCTAATCAAAACCCCGTTAAGAAATATTTTTATATTTATTTTGACACTACAGAAAACGAAGGCGATAGGGAAATAATTGACGATACTGATAATTTTGTAAGTTCTTATTTTGATTTAATTTATGAACCAGTTGTAGAGGGATGGTGGGACAATATTATCTGCCCAAAAGATAATGGTTATTCTATTATTGAAAAGCCATTGAATATTATTGTAAGCACAATAGCAAAAGCTAGTAAAGTTACAGCTAATTTAAGATATTATAAAGATAGCATGGATTTTAAAGTTGAATTGACATCGTCAGATGGCTCTTTTATTAATTGGTCTGGCCAATTTAATATCCCAAATGGAAAAACTGGAGATTGGAATATTAGTATGGATAGTATAGATGGAGCAGGTTATAAATACAATCTTTCAAAAAACGATTTTTATGTGGGTAAACCTGATTTAGCAGTTAAAAAAATTTCATATAAACCTTCAAGAGTATACGAAGGAGATTTGGTCACTATTTCCACGGATATTCATAGCTACAATGTAACTCTTGATGAGGTAAACACAACATTAAAAATAAAGGATTCCAAGGGAAATATTGTAAATACTCAGTCAAATCTTACTACAATTACAAAGGATAAAGTAAATTATATAAATTTCAGTTGGATGACCAATAAAAAGGGAAATTATCGGGTAGATGTTAAAGTTACCAGTATAAATGTATTAGATGAATCGAACGTTAATAACAACAATAAAACAGTTTATATCAAAGTCAATGGAATTCCTGATTTAGGTGTTGTTGACATAATTACACCTTTGCAATCTGTTGAGGAGGGAAAAAGTCTAGCAATTAAAGCAATTATAAATAACACAGGAAAGGGTTTCGCTGAGGATTATATGGTTAGGTTATACCTTTCCCAAGGTGTAATGGATTGGGCTGATAACCAGATTAAAGACACTGAGAACTTTAGTGTAGGCATCAATAAAACCGTTGAGGTTAATTTAACTTGGAATCAAGCTTTATATGGAGCCCCCGGTTTTAATGGAGGTTGGATTATTGGAGTATTAATTTTTTATAATGATTCTTATCGAGATTTATATATTTTAAATAATACTGAGACAGATAGAATAAAAGTTGTTCCTGGTGAAAAAAATCCACCAGTTATAGAGATAACAGAATTAACTGAAATAGTTGAAATTGGTAGAAATGTTAGTTTTAAGGTTAAAGCAAAAGACAGTTCTGGTATTAAAACTGTAAATATCTCAATTACTAACCCGATAAAAACTAAATATGCTGGTTCCATGATCTTTGAGGAAGATGACGTATATTCATATGTGTTTGATAAAACCTCTAAAGTAGGTACGTATTCTTTCAATATTACTGCAACAGATAATTCATTTTATAAGGTGAAAAAAACAAAATCTGGTGTTTTTAAGGTAACTGAGGATGAAACCCCTCCAATAATTAAGTATTTTGGCGCTCATCCCTCTGTCCAGGAAGTTGGAGGTGTTGTAGAAATTAGCTGCATTTCTTCAGATTTAAATGGTATAAAATCGGTAAATACTGTTATAGTTTTTCCAGACAATCACACAGAAACTAGGTTATTGACGCATGAACAAGATGGGAAGTACACATACAGCAAAACATTTGAGACTTTAGGTAAATATATTTTCAGAATATCCTCTGAAGATTATACTGGAAACATTGGTTTAACAGAGGATAAAGAATTTTGGATAACTACTGATTTAGAGGATATCGATGGAGATGGAATTCCTAATGATTGGGAAAAACGCTATGGATTTGATCCCAAGAATCCAAATGATGCAGGTTATGATAAAGATGGAGACGGTTATACAAATTTAGAGGAGTATAAAAATGGATATGATCCACTTGACATTCAATCATCTGTAAAAGAAATAATTACAAAATTGAAAGAAAATTGGATGTACTTAATAATTTCAGTAATTATGTTTGTTTTTATAATAGTTATTTCCGTGTTTGGAATTAGGAGATTGAGATATGAAAATATTTGAAAATGTCTATTTTTTTCCCTTGATTTGCATTTTTGCTTGTATTGTTTTTTTTGTTTCTATTTGGAGTATTTTATATGAGGATCAATGGATTCAAGGTATTATCGCTTTGTACGGGATACTGATATTAATTGTATTTGTTATTGTTTTTTATCTCTTTAAAAATAAACCTAGAAAAGTTGAAAACGCTGTTCAGCAATTTGAAAAGACATTAGAAGGGAAATTACAGCATTTTAAATGTCCTTCATGTAATGGTATTTTTGCCATTAAAAAATCAAAACATGAAAATAAAAAACCATTTTCTTTAACTTGTCCTGATTGTGGGCATGTGGGGACAATTCCACATGCACCTAAATTAGTAGAAGAGGAAATTCCAGATGAAAAATCAATAAAAACTAAATTCAAATGTAAAAAATGTGGTGAATTTGTTTCTGTCTGGGCTGAAGGAACAGAACTATTCAACCACGTTCAAATATATGATTGTCCATATTGTGGTCATAGAAAATCAATGGTATCTTCTTAAACTCGATGCCTAATTTTTACTGCTTCTCCATGAAGAGAATTTTTCATCTCTTCCCCATTCATTTGAGCCACACCAACTGCAACTAACTTTTTATTTATTAAAATAACTACCTCATCACCAATTCTTATTGATTCATCTGAATCTTTAACCCCTGGTGCAAATACTGAACCTTTCAAAGTAAAATCATCAAAAATTTCTACCCAATATTTGTTAAATTTATTAATTATTTTGGCTCCTTCCAAGGTTAATGAAATCAATCCCCTATTGAGTGTTATCATACCTAATTGAGTGTTGTTGTCCATTATTTTTTGATAAGGATATTTTCCCTTTATTATACAATTAGATAGTAATTTTTCTGCAATTTCTCTACCGAATTGATAAGATGCAAGCGCCACTATATTTTCACGAGTTCTTATAAAAGGCTCTACATATTCAAATGGACTTGTTGTATCCTTTAGAACTCTAGATAATTTATTTAAAGATTCATTTGAAGTTGGCTTATCAATACAAGTAAATATTGGATTTTTTAATAAATCTAATGTGAATTCTTGGATATCTGAAGGTAAATGGACTATAATGTTTTGGTAATCACATTTTTCTAAAAATTTTTTCAATAAATATCTAATAGTATATTTTTCATCCTCATCCCAATAGCCTGTAACAGCAATATCATAATTTGATGCAGGATAAGTAAGCTCAAGCTCTCTAGGTACGATGCCAATGGGCGAAGTTATTATAACTTCATGAACTACAAAAGGATTCTTTATATTGAATAAAATATCCCTGAAGATTTTGTGAGATTTTGAAAACGAATAAGGCTTTTTAGCAGAACAAGGCAGAATTAATAGGACTTTGGCACTTTTAGGTTGAATGTATCTGTTTATAAGACGATGTTGAAATCTTTTAATTTCAGGTCTAAATAATGATTCTTTTGATGTTGCAAGCAAGGTAGTATGTTTAATAATCGGAGTTCTTTTTTCATAGAATTCATAATGGCTCAAATCGAGAATCTTGAGAATAGAAGTAAGATGTGCATCGCATCTAACTCTTGATTCTACTAGATTACGTAGATATCCAAAATCAATTGCATTTCTAATCTGTTTAATTTCATTAAATAAACTATGATAATTATGACCTAGTATTTCTGAAAAATTCATATCTGAAGGATTACCATTTAAATTGTTACAGATTGGACAGCTACATGGTATTTCTTTTAATTCATTTTTATTGTATTGGCCAGTTGAAAAAAGCAGAACTTCGTTTCTTGCTGCATTTATTGCTAAAGCAGAATCAAATAAATCTATTCCCATGTAGCAAAATAATCCAAGATTTGGTGGATAACCAATACTAGGAACGTAAATTAATTTCTCGTAACCAATTTTTTCCCTTAAGGCTATGATAAAATCAACAAATTTCGACTGTTGTGAATACAACTGAAGAGAGTTTGATATTATAAAAATCAAAGAGTCATTGTTTATTAAGATTTCATCAATTAATTCAACATTTGCTGGCGTAATATTACATATAGCATTTTCAATGTTATATTTTATTGAACATATATGTAACTGTTTTGGCACATCTTTTGGAAATGTTAGGAAATTGTTAATATTCAATTCATTTTTAATAATATTTACCAGGGGAGAAAATGAGCTGTTTCCAACTCTTAATCCAATTTTTTTTGTACTTAATTTTTCGTTTGTTATTATAAAATCAGCAAAATGTGGTGCAGCTGTCCTAGATGTGTTTACAAAAAATATATTTGGAATGGGAGTTTTACCATTTTTGAAAATTAAATCTCCGGTTTTAGCAGGGCCATCTCGTTTTTTATTAATGTATTTCATTTGAGTAAGATATTGATTTCTATTTAATGAAATTTTATATGGTTAATGTTTGAAGTAGCGTTGTCCTGAAAAAACCATAGCTATTTCATACTCATTTGCTGCCCGAATAACCTCTTCATCACGTATAGATCCTCCTGGTTGAATTATTGCTTTAACTCCAGCTTTTGCTGCAACATCAACTGCATCCCTAAAAGGAAAGAATGCATCACTAACCATTATTGATCCTTTGATATTTTCCTTCCCCTTATGAGTTGCAATCCAAGCAGCATCAACTCTAGATGTTTGTCCTCCTCCTATTGCTACCGTCCTTGTATTTTTTACAAATAAAACAGCATTTGATTTTACATGTTTAATACATTTTATTGCAAATTCCATAGATTCAATTTCTTTTTGAGATGGTTTCTTTTTTGTAGGAAATGTCCAGTTCTTTTTATCAGATAACCAAGTGTCTCTTTCTTGAACTAAAAATCCCCCTATTACGTTTCTAATTTCCATGCCCTTTCTTTCAATAGTATTAACCAATCCTTTTAATTCAAGAATCCTTAGATTCTTTTTTTTACTTAGGATTGATAGTGCATTTTCACTAAAACTAGGTGCAATTAATACCTCTAAGAAGTAATTATTAAGTTCTTGTGCAATATCCTCACCTACATTTCCATTAAATGATACTATACCTCCAAAGGGCGAGTAGATATCGGTTGCATAAGCATCTTTCCAAGCTTGTAATAAATTTTTTGCAGTAGCAATCCCACATGGATTGGCATGTTTTACAATTGCACAAGTACAGTCTGAAAATTCCTTCACACATTCTATTGCACAATCCGAATCAAGGATATTATTGTAGGATAACTCTTTTCCTTGAATTTTTTTTACATTTGAAATACAAGGTTCAGAGGAAGTTGGAAGTGATTGATAAAATGCACCTTTTTGATGGGGGTTTTCTCCATATCTCATGTCTTGAATCTTTCTCATAGTAAAAGTAAGATTTTCAGGTAGAATTTCATTTGTAAATTTAGATCTAAAATACTGTGATATTATATAATCATATTGAGCGGTGTGGGAAAAAGCCTCAATAGCAAGTTGCATTCTATATTCTAGATTTATTTTTTTCTTTTGTGAAATTAAATTTATAACTTTGCTATATTGATTTGGATCAGTAAGAATAATTACATCTTGATAATTTTTTGCAGCAGCTCTAATTAATGTAGGGCCACCAATATCAATATTTTCAACGACCTCCTCAATAGATACATTTTGCTTTTTGATAGTTGATTCAAAAGGATATAGGTTACATACCACTATATCTATGGTATCTATATTGTATTTTTTCAGATTGTCCATATGGTTTTTTTTATCTCTTTTTGCCAATATACCTGCATGAATAACTGGATGTAATGTTTTGACTCGTCCATCAAGCATCTCCGGAAAACCTGATAATTCTGATACTTCTTTTACTTGAATTCCTGAATCCATCAAAACTTTGGATGTTCCTCCAGAAGAAATTATATTCACACTGAGTTTTGATAAATATTGTGCAAAATTCACTATGCCTTCTTTATTAAAAACGCTTATCAGAGCATTCTTGTAATTCATCACTCTTACCTAGTAGGAATAAGAAACAAACTCATAAACATTTGGGTTATTCTTTTAATTTTTCGCTTTCTATTGCTTCTAAAAGACTTTTTTTACCTTTTAAAACTTGTAAAGCAGTTTCTTTTGAAATTGTAAATTTCCCCTCTGTTATCTGCCGACTTTGTTTTTGTATATTTTTTATTGCACCTCTTGTAGGTTCTAATGGAAGGTTAGAATGTACTTTTCCACCTGATAATAATGCGATATTTGCCGCTGCTTCTCTGTCCCTATTAGATCTATTTTTTTGTGGTGAAGGAGTTGTACTTGTTTCATTTACAATCTCTATAGGGATTTTCAATGGTATTAATGAATTTATTATTCTATTCCTAATGATGATGGAACCATGGCCAATTCTTATATAAACTTCCTTAGATGGATATACTTCAAGTAAGCGATTTATCCAATGAATAACTTGTTCAGGAGAATTTGTTTGAACTTTTTGTAATAAAATATCATCACCAACTATTGCGACACCTGGTCGTTCACCAGGGTCAATTCCAATAAAAATTTTAAAATATTTTTCTTTTCCAGTTAGTTTCTGTAAAGCAACATCAACAGCACGATCAAGTGAATCGTAAGAATCAACTGCAATAGTTTTTTGAGTTTTAAATTGTGGTGCTTCCCTTTTTGATGTCAACACAATTCCAATTCTTTTTGGAATATTTCTTGGTGAAGATAATAGAACATATGCTAATTTTCGATTTTTTAATTCTACTAAAATATCATGATAAAGTGAAAAATCTTTTGTATAAACCCCCAGGGTTTTCATTGAATTTTAATATCAAATATTAGTATTTTATATCTTTCTGCAGAAGTAATTAATTACTAATGAAATTGAAAAAATATGGAATTCCATTTTTAAACAATAAAAAAAACAATACAATTGAGATGATAAATAGAATTGACCATATGACTCCATTCCAGTGGATTACTTTTGAGCCATCTAGCGGTGCAAATGGCAATAAATTAAAGATAGCCAATAGAATATTTACTAAGCATATAAAAGCAAATAATATCCCAATATCTTCAAACTCAAAAAATACATTGTATAAAATTAAAGTAATTGCAGCGGTAACAATATTGGCTGAAGAACCAGCCGCAGCAATACGTCCTGTTTCAAAGGTTCTGGATTCTCCTCTGAACATTACTGCACCTGGAGCAGCAAAAACAAAACCTGTTAAAAAAGCTAATATGAAAGATAATATTAATCCTTGTGGATACATTCTAAACTCTGACCACAAGCCATATTTTTGCGCCATAAATTTATGAGATATTTCATGGACAAAGAATGCAGATACTATACCTAAAAAAGAAAGAAGTATTGACGAAGGAAAATTTTCTAAATTTTTAAAACCTGAAAAAATAAGATTATTTCCTGAAGTGGTAAAGGAAAAAGCAATTGTTAAAATACCCATTGCGACTAATAAATTCAATATTTCCTTTCTGCTAAATTCCCCTGGTTTTCCCATCTCTAAAGTACCTTTAGGGAAGTACATGTATTCCCTGGGCGATAAATCACGAAATGAGGAATAGATTTTTTTTCTCTCCTTCATGCTCTCCTTATCTTTTTTGACTACTTTAAACTATTATATTCATCCAAATCCGAGACTAAATAGATACGGTAAAGCTATAAAAGTCCCTATCATACTTCCTAAATTTGCTAGTGCTACAACCATAAGAAGACGAATTACTCTATTGTTAAAAAAACCCTTTAAATCTTCTATCTTACTTAAATTTTGAAAATCCTTTACAACTGGTTTTCTAATTTTGAATTCGACATAACCTGCTACCCAGCCTGCAGCGATTGCTGGATTTAAAGATGTTAAAGGAGCGGCTACAAATGCAGTTGCAATAGAGAATGGGTGTCCTCTAGCAATAGCTGTTCCAATTGCAGATAAGCTACCATTAATTATAAACCACCAAAACAAAGCATCCGCAGCTCGACCCCATCCTCCAGTTAGAAACAGGTATAATATCAAAGCTGCAAATATTACAGGAACAGCATATCCAACGGTTTTTAGTATACTAAAGCGTTTTTTAGGTACGTGCTCTAATTCTTTAAAATCAACTTCTAACTCTTTTTTTTCCAAATATTTTTTGATTCCTTCTAAATGCCCTGCCCCCACTACCGCAACTACTTTTCCTTTCTTACTCTCGTCCAAAATTTTTTTTGCGATATATTTATCACGTTCATGTATTAAAACAGTAGCAACGCTAGGAGCAATTTCTCCGAACTCTTCCATCATTGTTGAAATTACATCCTGCTTCATCAATTCCTTTAAATCTAATTCTTCTAGTTCCTCTTCTTCATAGCCTAATATTGCCTTCATAAATTCCCATACTAACCGAAATTTTTCTCTGATTCCCATCTTTTTCCATGCTCTTTTTAGGGTAATTGATATATCTCTATCTACAAGTGCAACTTGTATATGGTGTTTCTTTGCCTCATCCATTGCAGCAATCATTTCAGAGCCTGGTTCAACTCCATATTCTTTGCCTAATTTTCTTTGAATGGAGGACAAAAAAATTTGCGCTAACATTAAATATGCATTATTTGATTTTATAAGTGAGGAAACTGGCGTGTTTTCCCATTTATCCTTTTTTGTAATTGATTCATATCTTCTTTGACAAAGTTCAACTGCAACAATATCTGGTTTGTATTGTTTTATAGCATCTTTTACTTCTTCTACGCTATCCTTTGATATATGTGCAGTTCCTACAAGGAAAATATTATCATTTACTTTAATTTTCAAAGTATCTCCTTTAAACGTAGATAAGTAGTACAATTTAAAAAAATTATCTTAAATTTCAGCCTCAAAATCTTCCATGGTAGCTGTAAATTCATCATCTGATTTTATTTTATTTCTTGCTTTAAGTATTTCTTTTGCCAATAACCAGTAGATAAGAGCTAGAGCCCTTCTTCCTTTATTATTAGTCGGTATTACAAAATCAATGTATCTTGTCTCATTATTGGTGTCGCAAAGAGCAATTACTGGAATTCCTATGTTTTCAGCTTCATGTAATGCTTGAATGTCTGCTAAAGGATCGGTTAATAATATTATCTCTGGCTCAAAAAAATCTTTAGAGTTTGGATTTGTCAAAATTCCCGGTCTGAATCGACCTTCAACAGTCTGAAAACCTGTTAATTCACCCAGTTTCTTAATAGGTTTTTGCCCATATAATCTAACGGAAACTACTAATACTTTTGAAGGATCGTATTTTGCTAAAAACTTTGCAGCATTTCTTATTCTATCATCTGTTTTTTTGACATCTATTATATACAATCCGTCATTTCTTACTTTATAAATAAAATCTTTAATATCTGAAGTTTTTTGTCTGGTTCCAATATGTACACCTGATGTCATGTAAGTTTCTTCAGGAACTAACATTTTTACTTCGTCTTCTTGTTTTTCCTTTACCATATGCTCACTCTTTTTATCGCTCTCTTCTTACAGTAATAGGTATTGCATTTTCTTCAAACTCTAACATAGCTATATCTACAGGGTCTATTACCTCTTTAGGTATCTTTGCTAGTGTTGAAGGTGCACCCATGGAAATTTGTAACGCTCTTGCACCAATTATACGAGCTTTTTCAAACCTGGTATATTCCAAGATAATCCTCCAAATTATGTAAATAGTATGGATAACAGGACCACACAATACTAGAAGCATTTAAAAATATTTTCATAGTATTTTCATTTAGTTCTTTTTACAACGGTTTTTTTAATATAATATTATATTTATTTTATTTCTTCAGTTCCTTCTGCAAATTCTGCTGTTCGATTGGAGAACTCATCCAGAGCAAGTTGCATATCAAAGATCATATCTCGGAGTAAAGCATCAATTTTCTTGTTATTAAACTCTTTAATTCCATCTACATCAGAATAAATCTTGCCTAAAAAATTATCTGCTTTCTTATGTATCTCAATGTTATACAAAACTTCCTCCATATTACGTCCCTCTCGTCGGCTTTTTTAATACAATAAAAATCATTCTATATAATAAACTTTTGGATTATTTAGCTATTTATCATCCTCTTAATTAAATTATTTATCTCTTTTCCCCGATATCCTAAGGCGCCGCCATTTTTAAAAGATCTTTTTATTCCTTCATAACCCCTCCTTGGTGGATTTAATCTAAATAATGGTTTTATTTCTGGTATTTCTTTATAATTTATTTTTTTGTCAACTATTGCTTGTGATAGCTTTTCAATGCTTGTATATGGTGTTGCAGATTTTAAATATTCTTCAGTAATACCCCTGTCACCAGACAACATTCCCCTGTTTTTTATTAAATTTAAAACAGTTTCTTTATCTACCTCGCCCCAAGTAATATAATCCTTTGCAACCTGTAACATACCTTTGTTTACTTTATTGTCATCCAGCAGAACACAATGATTTACCTTTCTTAATCTAAGTAGTTCCAATGTATGTTTTATTGCAGGTTTTAAATTTACCGTTCCCCTAATTCTCACCACTGCAAAAACCATTAATTATTTTCCCCCTCTACTATTTTTTTCTCTGGAGCCGGCAATTCTATATTACCAGATACTATACTGATCTTATTAATCTCATCTTGAGTAATTCTCATTTCTGCATTACGTTTTAAAGCATCAAAAACTGCTTTTGCATAATTTACAATAGTTTTTGTCTGTCCTTTTGTAAATCCCCAGCAATCTTTCACACCTGCAAGTTCTAAAATCTTTTTTGCCACATCACCTGTTGCTAATCCTATTCCATGGGGGGCAGGTTTAAATGTTACTTCAACAGAGCCACTTTTACCTGTAACTGCAAATGGAACTGTGTGAGGTTTTCTACATCCACATTCCCAAGAACCACATCCTCTTTTTATTTCAATGATATTTAATTTTGCATTGTCAATTGCTTTTCTTATGCTAGAACCAACCTCTTTGCCTCTTGCTCTTCCTAATCCTATAAATCCATCTTTATTGCCGACAGCTACAGTAATAACGAATTTTATTCTTCTTCCAGAGTCAGTCATTCTTTGTACCATTTTTACATCGATGACTTCATCTTCAATTTCAGGAATTAAAATATCGATTATTTCAGGTTCGCGAACTGGTAAACCACTTTTTAATGCATCACTTATATTTGAAATCTCTCCACTTTTAATCAACTGTCCAAGTCTTGTTTTTGGTAACCAATCGATCATAGTTGTTTTTTCAGTTTTTCTGATTTTTCTTCCGTTTGTCATTATTTGCCTCCAACGATACCAACTTTTATTTTTTCAACAATGGGAGAAATTTCCTTATTAAGATGCTTTCCTAATATCCTATCATCTGCAGGTATTTTAACAGGGTCATATGGACATTTTACTCCTGCATCAACAATTCCCTTAACTGCTGCAAAAAGTGTATTGCCTGTTGTAGGGGGATTTCTACCTAAATCTAATATTCCTTCTGTTATTCCTTTGTCAATTGCTTTCTTTCCTGCAATTAAACCTGCTAGATAAGATGCAGATATTGTTGCTGTGGAATATTTCCAATTAAAATTCTTTTTAAGTTCACTAGACAAAGTAGATACTAGTATTTTATCCCCTCCAGCTGAATATTCAACGAATTGTACTCTAATATTTTTTAATGATTTCCTAACAACAATCCTAACTTTTCTTGATTTTAGTAGTTTCAGTCTGTTTCTATAGTCTGTTCTTCCGTCTCGATGTCTTCGTAATTTAATATGATGTCGTGGGCCATCCTTCATTTTTTCTCCTCCTTAAGAATACCATCAGATTTTAAATGAGTCTGAAGATGGTGCTTGCTCCTAAATTCACCACCCTTTGCTTTTTGATAATATTTTCTGTACACACTAGAATTAATGTTTTTATTTACTTTTAGTTCTCTTAAATATCCCCTAATTGGACGAATTGTATTCATCCAGCGTTCCTTTCTTGATAAACGGGCATATTTTGCTCCTTTTCTAGAGCCATGCCCTCTTCTTCTTCCTTTTTCCTTTTGTTTAAGTCTAAGTTTTTTTCGACCACTTGAAATGCCCTGAATTTTTTTACTTTTTATTACACCGCCTTTAATCAATATCTTGACATCATTTCTCGTAACAGCTTTAGCAACCTCTTCAATTCTATCAGGATCTATCCATACTCTATTTTGGCCGCATTTTAATAAAGTTGATGCCACTCTTCTTTGATTTCTTAGGTCAGTCATAGAATTACACCTGAATATTTAAGATTCTAATTTTTAATTCTTCAGCTCTCTTTGAAATTTCCAAACGTTTTTTCGTTCCTACTGTCCCACCAATTCTTACTGCTTGTTTTTTAGGGTCAACAGCTTCAAGATCATTTACATTATAAACCATAACTTCTTTATATCCTGAGGGATGAAATCCGCGTACTTCCTTGGGCCCTCTAAATCCAACTCTTACCTTACTTGGTCTATATTTTAAATTAATTCGCATTTTTGATGTTATACCATCAGGTTTTCTCCAATTCTTTGGTATCTTTTTATATCTAAACCACTCTTCTCTAATGAATTTTGGTGTTCTTCTTTTTATTTGCTTTCTTTTTATCAATTTCTCTTTTTCAACTTTATTCAAATCTGGTTTTTGTTTTACCCTGTATTCTTTATCAGTTTGCTCTACTATTTCCACTTCTTCCTTTTTTTCTTCTACTTTTTTAGGTTCTTTTGTTGCTTTTTTTGGTTTTGCTTCTTTGGATTTTTCTACTTTTATATCTTTTAATTGATTTATGATGTCATTAGCATTTTTCTCTGTAATGCCCTTGATTTTTATTAGATCTTCTAAGGTTGAGTTCTTTATTTTTTCCATTGAAGTATATCCGTTATTGTACAACAATTCTGCTTTTACCTTACCTAGACCTTTGATTTTTGTGAATTTTTTGATAACATCTTCTTTGGTCATTGTTTAACCTCGATTACTAACTAAATATACCCCATCCTGAAAAATTCTAATATCTCGATTTGTAATTCTTGTAGCTCTTTCTATGTTAGCAACTGTTTGTCCAACTTTTTCTTTATCTATACCTGAGACTGAAACATTATCTCCTTTTACATCTACTTTAACATTTTCAAGGATTTGTGCCTTACGGGGTGATCTTTCTCCAAGGAAATTGTGTATTACAAATTTATCTCCTTCAACGTTTGTCTTTATTGGAAAATGAGAATATACTGTTTTCATTTTATATTCAAATCCTTTTGTCACTCCTTTAATCATATTTTTAATATGAGCAGCAAATGTCCCTATTAGGGCTCTTTCTTTTTTATGAGAAGATTCGATAAACGAGAGTTCTACAATATTTTCCTTAACTTTTATTTGAATTTTTGGATGTGATAATAATTTAGACAGAGATCCCTTTTCCCCCGTAACATGAACATTATTTTTTTCTACAGTAATTTGAACATCTTCTGGAATTTTTATCACTTTTTTTATTTCCTTTGTCTTTGCCATGTTATCACTTTATCTTAGTATACATATGCTAGAAGTTTTCCCCCAATTCCTTTTTTTCTCGCATCGTAATGAGATATGATTCCCTGGGTTGTTGTTAATATAAGTAATCCAAAATCACGAGCAGGAAGATACCTAGATTCCCATCTATCTAAATCACTTCTTTTTATGGGATATCTTGGTTTAATTACCCCACAGTTATTAATGTTACCTATTAAATCAACCTGGAAAATGCCTGCTTTTCCATCATCAATAAATTCAAAACTACCCACATAACCTCTTTCTTTTAATAAACTTAAAACTCCACCGATAATTTTTGAAGAGGGTTGAATAATACATTTACCCTTACCTTTTCTTTCTGCATTTTTTATAGTAGATAATGCATTTGCTAATGGGTCGTTCAACATAAATTTAGCAACTCCTAATAATATTTTTTAAATCCAATTTCTTCAGCTTTTTCTCTGAAGCATTGTCTGCATAGATGTAATCCATATTTTCTGATTATGCCCCGTTTTCTTCCACATTGTTCACAGCCAACATTTCTTCCGTAGATTTTCTTTTTCTCTTTTATTCTCATTCTACAACCTCAACGTTGTAAGTATCTTTTATAAATTCGATGGTTTCCTCTTTTGTAACCTGATGTCTTTTTGGTATTTTTCTCCTGTCAATACGCCTTTTTTTAATCCTATATCCTGGTTTTTCAATAGTAATACAAATATCCATTCCAAATATACCAATATTTGGATCATATTTTTGTCCTTCAAATAATGTATAATCAGGTATTCCAAAAGATAAGTTGCCTTGATCATCAAAAGAATAATCTGCAATTTTGTTTTCTTTTGTTTTTAATGCCTCAATTAAAAATTTACTTGCGTTATTTTTCCTTAAAGTTACCTTACATCCAATAGGCATTTTCTTTCTTAATCCCCAGTCCTTGTTGGTTGTTTTAGAAAGCGTCTGCACTGGCTTTTGGCCTGTTAAACTATGAAGTACAGTTTCAGCTTTTTTAAGTTTTTCACCAGCTTCACCAACTCCAATATTAACAGTGATTTTTCCTATTTTGGGTTTAAAAGGCGATGTTATTTTTTTTGTTTTAATAGTTTTAGTTTTTTTCTTTGCAGACTTTGTACTCATTGAATTTTCACCTCAGGCAATGTAATAATAGGTTTGGTTTTACCTATTGGAAATATATAATGAGTTATTGTTGAGAATTCTTCTTTGCCCTTCATTGTAGCGAGATTGGGCTTTGAGGAGGGTACAATTTGAATATCTTGAATATTAGCTACCTCGCCAATATGACTGCCTCCAATTATCATTGACACGCTGCCTTTATCAAATTTAAAAACATCAGTAATTTTGTTATCTTTTTGAGAAATTTTTAGGACATCCCCTGTTTTATATTCATCTTTTTTAATGATTATATTTCTTCCATCATGTAGATTAAGTTGAATTTTTTTGCCTTTAACTATGGTCTTATCTTCAATTCTACATAACTTCCATTCAGCTTCTTTGTCAATAATTGGAACAAGGGTTAATTTTCCCTTTTGGTTATATAAAATCCTATAATTCTTTTTTAATTTAGGAATAGAGATTACGTCCATGAGTCCGCATGGAAAACTATGACTCTTTCTTTTTATACCATCTACTAAAACCTCACCTTCTGCCAATGCTCTTTTTGCCTCCCTATACGTATCGCATAATCCTAAATAATCTCTGATAACCAATCCTAAAGGTATTGATTTTTCCAATGGATGGGGTCCTGGAGAGGATTTGATAGTCCAAGTTTTTTCCTTTCTATGTAGCATCACCGTTCTAGGCGCCTTTAGTCTCTTAAGATGTTTACTCATTTTTCACCTTCACTCTTTTTAGTAGATTTTTTTGACGTTTTTTTCACATTTTTACTCTTCGGTTTTTCTATCTTTTTTGCTTCTGTTTTTTTTGCCGTTGTAGGTTTTTCCTTTTTCACTTCGTCCTTTTTTGTTTCAGTCTTTGCTTTTGGCGTTTCCTCCGTTTTTTTCGGAGCTTCTTTAGTCTTTGCTTTTTTAGGTTCTTCCTTTTGTTTTTCCTCTTGGATTGGTTCAGTCTCTTTTTCTAATTCTTCGGCTTTCGCTTTTTCCTCTGCTTCGATTTTCTCTAATTCTTTTATTTGTTCTTCAGCTTCTTTTTCAATCTCTTTTTTTGTAACTTCAGAGAGGCCTTTTTCTAACTTATTTCGTCTCCATTTATCAGTTAAATTAAGTTTTGTAATCAACAAGTTGCTTGGATGAATTGTTCTTGCCACTTTCGTTCCATCAGCTTTTACCGTAGTTATACCTTCAATCTCGACAACTTGTCTTTTTAAATTTACACCAGCTACTTTATCCTCATGACCTCTAAAACTACCTCTCATAACCTTTACAGTGTCTCCTTTAACAACTGGAATATTTCTACGATCATATTTTAAAAGCAAATTCTCAGTTAAATGAGCAGCCAACATTTTCCTTCTTTTATGTAGAGGTGCATTGAAATACAATTTGCGTTGTTTTCTTGGTTGTTTTGATTTCATTTTTAATCACTTATACAATTATTGATGCCAATGAGGCAATTTTTGGCCATCTTTCTGCAGCTTCTATTGCTACCGGGCCCTTTATCATGGTGCCTTTTGTTTCTCCATTTTCAGTTACTAAAACTGCTGCATTATCTTCAAATTGAACCATTGTACCATCCGGTCTTCTAAATGGTCTTCTTTGGCGAACAATTACAGCTCTTAATATCTGTCTTTTCATGTCGGAGGCACCTTTTTTGACACTCACAACTACCATGTCACCAACTCCAGCTTTTGGATATCTTCGGTGTACCCCTTTGATTTTAAGAGTCATAAGGATTTGCACAATTTTCGCTCCAGTATTATCTATACAATCTAGGCGAGCTCCAACAGGCAAACCTCTCATCATTCTACCAGCTATTCCTTTCATTTCGTTATCACCGTTATAATTTTTCTATCGCAACAAAAGATACTGTTTTACTCAAAGGTCTACATTCCGCTATTCTGACCTTGTCTCCTTCCTTTAACTCCATACATGATGGGCAATGGGCAAGGTATGATGATGTTCTCTTTTCGAATCTCTCATATTTTTTAACATAATGCATAAATTCTTTTGTAACAGATATTGAACCTTTCATTTTGTGTGATTTTACAATTCCTGTAATTGTTTGACCTCTAACAGATAATTTGCCATGAAATGGGCAATTAATATCATTGCATTTTTTTTCAGGTCCAGTAACATTCATTCCGATATTTCTTGATTCTTTTTCTTTCACCAATTTATTCACCTTGCTTTTTTTACTCGATCTTCAGGTTTGTACAATAATCGACTTCCTTCAACGATAGTTTTATTATCATCATATTCAAATTCAAATATTGCAATATTTTTTGCAATTCTTTTATTCTCATCTCCAACCTCTAAGAGGAAAGTATTTTTTGTTTCATCAATTATTCTACCTGATACGTTAATCCATCTTTTGTCTGTACATTTTCTGATTGTTACATTTCTGCCTATTAGTTCATCTTTGACAATTTTGAATATAACCATTGCATCGCCTCTTTGAGTTGGACTGAATTTTGATTTATACTGTAATCTTAGTTAAGTGACTTCTACTACGAAACCCATTTTTTCTAATGCTTCTCTTACCTTTGATCTGTGATCACCCTGCAGTTCAATTTTACCGTCTTTAATTGTTCCACCGCAGGCGCATCTTGATTTTAGATTGCTTATCAAAGAATCCATGTCTAAATCATGAGGATTCAAACCCTCTATGACTGTCATCATTTTTCCGTATCTTCTTCTGTCGAGGATTATAGTTATGCTTTGTTGTTCTCGAGCAATCTCTTCACAAACACAAATCTCTTTAGGTAGACCACATTTTGGGCATATATTGCTCATTTATTTTCTCCTTCCTCCCGCATGATTGTAAGTATCCTTGCAATAGAGGTTCTTAATTGCCTAATTTTACCCGGCGATGGTGGAGATCCACCCATTGCAGATACTCCTCTTTCATGCATAAGTTCTTCCTTTAGTTCTTTGAGTTTCTCAATTCTATCCTCTGGAGATAATTCCCTAACTTCTTTAGCTTTCAGAACCATCATCATTACCTTCTTCAATCAATTTCCCTAATTTTTTAATTATTATTTCTGCAGTTTTTTTGCCAATGCCTTCGATAGAAACTATTCCATCTACATCCATGTCATACAATTCTTCTAAAGAGGTTATTTTTGCTTTTTCGAGTTTTGTAATAACTGATGGTCCTATGCCTTTCACCTTTGCAAGTTTTTTAATATCAGTTTTTTTCTCAATTTTTGCTTCCTTTCTCTCTTTCTTCTCAACAATTTTTTCCTTTTTAGGTTCTAATTCTTTTAATTTAATCTCATCAGGTAATTTTGCATCAGGTTTCATTATTCTAACTTTGACTCCTAATACACCTGCTTTTAATTTTGCAGTTGCAAAACCTTCATCCATAACAATTTTTGCTATTTCACCACAATATTTTACATGTCCTTCAGTAAATTTTTCAGTTCTATGTCTTGCTCCAGTCAGCTTTCCTGCTATTATTATTTGACAACCTTTCGCACCAGCGTTCATTATTCTTCGAACAGTTGAATGACCTGCTCGTCTAAAATGCCACCCTCGCTCTAAAGCCTCTGCGAGTTTTTCTGCCATTATCTGGGCATTTAAAGGTGCACTGGATCCTGCTTCTTGAATTTCAATTTGTGGATTATCTACGTTGAATTTAGTCTGAATAGTCTCTGTTAGCTCCTTGATTTTAACCCCTGCTTTCCCAATAACCATTCCTGGTCTTTCAACCAGAATATTTACACGCGTTCCAATGGGAGTTCTTTGAATGCTCATGCTGCCAAAACCTGCTCCCTCGATCTCTTTTAGAAGAAATTTCTTGATTAATGATCTTTTTGTATTTTCTTGTATGAATTTCCGCTCTGTTGCCATTATTCTACCTCTTCAAGCACTACCTCAACGTTTGTTGTTACCTCATTTTTATCAGTTGCTCTTCCGTGGGCTCTTGGCATAATCCCGCTAATTGTCCTACCTCGATAAGCAGAGATATGTGAAATTCTCATATTATCCACATCAAATCCTTTGTATTCAGCATTATTTTCCGCATTTTCAATAATTCTCAATATATTTTGCGCAGCCTTTTTTGGGAAGCTACCTGCTCCAATGCCCTTTTGATGTGAGCATTTTCCATTGTGGAATATTGCAGGAACTGGCCTTTTTAGGTTAATCACATCTTCAAGAAATTCTTTTGCTTTTTTTACATCCAGTCCTTTTAAAGCATATGCAATGTTCATTGAATCTTTTGGCGAGCAGTGGATTTCAAATCCATATGCTTTTGAACTTTTATCTGGATCCGGTTTTATTGCATATTTACGCATTTTTCATCACTTTAAAGGCATAAATTTAGAAGATCGAGTTGCACCTACACCAGGACCGGTATGCTTAACTTTTTTCCTCGTTAATGCAAATTCTCCCAAATAATGCCCAATCATTTGTGGTTGAATATTAAGTCTTTGAAATTCTTTACCATCATGAATTTGAATATTATGACCAATAAATTCAGGAAGTATTACCATGTCTCGACAATGAGTTTTTATGACGTTACCTTCTTTTTCGCTTCTTATGTCTTGAAGTAATTTATTTTGCGCAGGGGTTAATCCTCTCTTTAAAGTTCTCCTCGTTCGAGAAGGTAATAATGGCATTAATTCATCAATTGATAACTTATGAACTTCTTCAATTGTATATCCATGAAATCTAAATTCTTTTTTTCTAACACCAACTTTTTTTCTTTCCCTTTTTCTTCTGCTACGACTTGAAGTTTTAAATCCAACTCTTTTTGCCATTATACTCACCGTTTACCGCTGCGTCTTGCAGCAATATTACCAACTTTTCTCCCTGGAGGTGCACCTCTTGAAACGGAGCTAGGGCCACCAACATGTTGATGACCACCACCGCCGTGAGGGTGACTTACTGCGCACATGGCGACCCCTCTTACAACAGGATATTGTTTCCCTCTACCTCTATAAGCAAAAAATTTGTTTCCTGCTTTAAGAAATGGCTTATCTTTTCTTCCACTGCCGGCAGGAATTCCAATTGTAGCTCTGCATGAAGAATCTAACGTTTTGAATTGACCGGAAGGTAACCTTATAACTGTTTTATCTGAGGTATGGGATGCAATTGATGCACTACTTCCGCCTGCTCTAACTAGTTTTCCACCATCTCCTGATTTAATTTCAATATTATAAATTGGAAAACCTTCAGGTATTAATCCGATTGATAATATATTTCCAATTTCACAATATTCTTTAGAATCAGTAAATTTTATTTCACGACCTACTTCTACACCTTCAGTAGCCAAAATAAGCATTTTTCTATTATTTTCTAACCTTATCTGTGCAAGTGGTGAGGATCGTCCTGGGTCATGTATTATTTCCTCAACAATGCCTTTCATTTCTATAGTATTTGAATATTTAATTCTACCTTTATATCTGTGAGAAGGAGCCGAAAATCTTCCCTTTGTCCTGCCCCGTCTTTGTTGTATTAAATTCTTTCCCATACTTTACACCTAGAATACTCCTATTCTCATGCCAATGTCTTCAGCTTTAAATTCAGGCATAAAAATTACTATTGCATGCTTTCCAATTTTAGTTATCCTTGTGTTGACATTTTTTACTTTTGCATCAAACATTTGTTCAATTGATTTCTTAATCTGATTTTTATTAGCACTTCTTTTAACTATAAATTCTAACGCATTGTTTTTTTCCATTTGATTCATTGATTTTTCTGTTACATAAGGGTGCAAAATAATATCATAAGGGTCCATCTATTTTTTTCCCCCCAGTTGTGATAAAGCAGATTTTGTCATAATTGTAAGTCTTCCAGCATCTCCCCCTGGTGCAAGATATTCGATGTTAAGTTCTTCTGGTTTTTTAATATCAACGCCGCATAAATTATTAGAACTTTTTATTAATTCATTTTTTGTAGAAATTATTAAAATTGATTTTGGAATTCTATATTTTCTCCCTCTGTTTTTACCCTTCCCTGGACGTATGTGTTTACCGTTTTTTGAACGCAACACGTCCTCATAAATACCAACTTTCTCAAGGGTATTGATTATATCTTTTGTTTTTTTGATTTTTTCAAATTTATCATCAAAAATAATTGGTAAAGTTAATTCTTTGTTGAATTTATGTCCTCTGTTAGATACTATTTCCTTATTTGCCGTTGCTGCGATAGCAGAATTTCTGGCAAGCAAATTTTCCTTTTTATTAATTTTTTCCTTCCAATTTTTAATTGCTTTAGGTGGATGTGCTCTTCGCCCACCAACAACACAAGGAGCAAGTGCTGCAGCTCGACCCTGAGACAATCGTGGCACTCTTGACATGCCTCGACCTTTACCTACAGATGCTGTAGAATGTTTAGTACCTGCAAGAGGATCTGCTCCATATACTTGTCTTTTATTAGAATGAAGAACATTAAATGATTTTCTTATAATATCTGGACGATATGGTGTGTTAAAAATCTCAGGTAAATCGATTTTTTCGATAACTTTTCCATCCAAACCATAAATATTTGCTTTAATCATAACTAGACTCCTTGTTTACTGGTTGTTGAAATGTAAGTTATTTCAGCCTTTTCTAATTTTACTCCTCTTTGATATCTAATTGCATCTCTCATGCCGATAAGTCTTTTAGTCGGTCCTGGAATTGAACCATGAATAATAATATATGAATTTCTTATAACACCATAATGGGGAAATCCCCCTGCGGGAGTAATTTCCTCTCCATCATCGCCAATTTTCAATATACGTTTATTATACTCTGTTCTCTGATGATATCCCATTTGTCCTGCTTGGGGCACAGTTGATTGGACCCAATTCGGATGCCAAGATCCCGCGGTACCTATCATTCTTCTATGTTTTGAGTTCTTATGAGTTAATAATTTTACGCCCCATCTCTTTACAGCACCTTGGAATCCCTTACCTTTTGTAATTGCTATAATATCAAGCATATCCCCATCTTTCATTACATCGTTAATTTTTAATTCTTTACCTAAGATTCCTTTTGCATATTTTATTTGCTCATCAATACTTCCGCCACCAATTTTTAATTCACTTAATTCAGGAGCCTTTTTTGGTATACCTGTAACTAATTTTGGTTGAGTGTAAACAATGATACGGATTTCATCAGCATCTTTAGTGAAATCCCAACTCTTGTCTAGATTTTTTTTAGCTATAGGAATTCTTTTTAGCAACTCTTTATCTAATTTATCTGACCATTTCTCACCGACGGTATGCAAACCATAATTATCCCTTTGATATGTTCTGATAGCTGCGACTTTTATTGGCGGTGTTTCAACTATTGTTACAGGCATTAAAACTTCTCTACCTGAGGTAGTAGAGGTCGGTCTATAATCGACTATGAATGCATGTGTCATTCCTGCTTTATAACCAAAGAATCCTTGTACTTTTGGCTTTTGAGAATCCTCTGACCATTTCTTTATATGTGGAGTTTCAGATTTAGCTCTTTTTCTTGGCGAAAAGCCATGTGATCCTCTTTTTGGATGATGTCTTTCAGGCATAACATAGCCTCAATTATTTTGTTTTTTTTATGGATAGTCTTAATCCTATATTTTCCAAACCGTGACACTATACAAACAGCCAAAAATTATACACACTGTTTGATACCGGGTTTCTAAAAGAATTGCCCGAATATGTCTGGTTTAGATAGGAAGTTAGGCATATTGGATATGGTATTTAAATGTTATCGCCATTATTTGATAGTTCTACAATTTTAAATGTCCCAAAATGGAACTAAGTCGCAACAACCACATTTGTGGCACATAGTATTAAAAGTTTTTGTCGTTAAATTATTTTTTTCCAATATTCTCTTGTGCTGCTTAGCAACTTCCAATATCTCAATTGGATCAACATTTGATAGATTGGTTAACAATATTTTTTCAATTTTCTTTTTATTAAAATTGTTAATTCTGACTACCCTTAAAGTCGGTACAACACCAATTTTTGCAAGATTTTCAATTGTATTAATTATCGACTCAAATGATTCTCCAAGACCATATATTATATTTGATGTTACCTTGCCCCAGCCGAATATTTTAACAGATTCCTCTAAAAGGTTAAAAATTTTATCGTAATTGAAGCCTGGACAAATTTTATTAAATAAATGTTCATCAGCTATTTGTAGGTTTAATTTTAATTCATCAACCCCTGTTTTTTTAAGCAGTAATAATTCACTCTTGTTGTCGATGCAAGCTTCAACTCCAAATGGAATATTTGATATTTCCTGCTTAATCATTTTGATTATGAGGCAAATTCTATTTATTATATTAGGAATATTTGGATAAACTCCGCTGGTCAATACAACAGCGTGAAGATTATATCTTTTGCAAGCATTAATTACTGTTTTAATATATCTTATATCGTTATATTGTTCTAGAAATCGGTGGTGTGGCATGTAACAAAAACCACAATTGTAGATGCATCTATTTTCTATGTTTATAAAAGCTTGATTTGGAGCATGAAATAAAATGGGTAATATTGAGATATTTTTAAGGTAAATTTCTCCTTCTTTTTCGATATTAAAAATATCATTTTTTTTAACTAGGCAAAAAGTTTGTTTTTTTGATTTGCTAACATTCATTTTTATATTTCTGTTATAAAAAGAGAATCCAATTGATAATGATCCTGAAGTTGGCCCTGCATTGGATTTGCTTAGAGGATGGACTAATTTTATCTCCTTTGGAATAAAAATATTATTATTAGATATTAATTCTGCCTTTTTATAAGCCAAATCGATTTTATTCATTTTTAATTAGCTTATATTATATCATCTAAAATATCTTTGGAATCATTCTCCAAGGAACTTTCTTCATATACTTTTTGTATTCATCACCATATTGTTTAATTAACACTCTCTCTTCATCAATAATACTCCAAATCATTATAGGGATTGCAATTATCGCAATAAGTAAGGTAAGCAAAGAGAAGAAAAAAAACGCTAAACCAAATCCAACAATGAGTAAAGATGCATAGTGAGGATGTCTTATATGTTTAAAAATACCAGTTGTAACGAGTTGACCCGTGTAAGTCCTTTCCCAGAAAATCTCCCATTTAAAATATATTATTGTACCAATAAGAAAAATGAGCACACCTATAATAATTGAAATTATTTTATTTATTGGTATTTCCCACACACCATAAATAGCAGTTAGCGGTCCAATTAAAATTATTAATAAAATCGGAGCATAATGAAAAATAAAAAGCGCTCTGAGTTCTTTCGGTGGTTTATATTTTAACATAGATAACTAAAGAATTGTTATTCCGCCATGACCAATTTCAAAATCATGTCCCTTAAGCGTATGCTTAGTACTTCGCATTTTTACAACAGACAATTTTCTTCTGTCCATAGTAGGATCAACACTCATTACAATAACTGCGTCTGCAAGAAATTCAGATAGACCATCTCGAGAAAGATTATTTGAACCAGTTGGCAGCTCTGATGTTACTAACGATGTGCATTTTGCTGATTGTAAAGCATTCATTATATAATGTAGATGTAATCTTCTAACAGGGTATGATCCATCAGATTGTAATTCTTCCCTATCAATGATATTAATATTTTTAGCAATTTCCATGTTATTTATATATATGGGCATTTCAGAAAGCGGTGTGATTGAGTCAAGAACTACTCTATCATATTCATCTGATAATATTTCATTTGCCATTGTTTCATAAACTAATTTTTTATTTATATTTAAATATAGAAATTTAATCTGTCCTTTATCAATTGCAGGTTGAAAATCCAAACCTAGTTGATTGGTTTGATCAAGAAGACCTTCGACTTTTTTATCAATTGTTAAGAAAAGACATCTTTCTCCCTCTTTTATTCCTTGAAAAAGAAACTGCGTACATAAAATAGTTTTTCCACTGCCAGGAGGACCTGATACTAAGGTTACTGTCCCTCTAGGTATACCTCCTGATATGATGGCATCTAAACCTTTTATACCTGTTTTTGCTCTAGTAATAGTATTTTGCATCTCCCCATGTTCTGATTGGATCAGAGGCATACCGTCTATATATGTTTGCGTGTATAATTAATTTATCTTTTTGCTTTTTTGTTATTCAAATTAAATCTTTCTAATGATTTTTCATTAGTTATATTAATTTTTATGAAAATATTTATATATTAATAAGTACAGATATATTAATATAAAAAAAATCGTGGAAATCAAAGTGTTGAAATGTTAAAAAAAACCTCAAAAATCTGGATCTGGATGCAGAACAACAGATTGCTTAAAGCAGTGTCCAATCAAAATACAGGTACACTAACTATTTATGATGAATACGATAAAATATTACTGAGAAGGACAGGTTTAACTAGACAGCAGGTCAAGAATTTAGAGTTGTTATTTTCCACTCATTGTATTAAAAGAGTTGGGGAAAATAGGGAGCCTTTTACATATTTATAATCTTAAAAATTATCACGGACTTTTATAATTTCTATAGTGTTTGGGGCAATGTTATTTGCTTATCTGGGTATATTTTTACTCCATCGCCGCTGATTTCAAGAGCAAAAATATTTTTTTTATGATTGGAATATCTCATTTTTAAAATTTCAATTGCATTTTGTCTGCAATCGCCTGTTTGGATATTATATAAAATTATTATTCCATCTGCTAAAAATTCTTCAATTCCAGTTTCACTAAATTGTTTTGGAATTTGTTCAGTTTCTGTAACTAAAAAAGAGGTCGCACCAGTTTCCTCAAAGAAGCTAAACAATTGTTGTAAATAGACTCTATAATTCTTCTCTTTACTTAACGATGCAGATATTACTGCTGTTAAGGAATCAACAACTATTACCTCAGGATTAAAACCTTTAGGTATTATTAGAGGTTTAATTTTATAAGAAATCTCCGTTGCTGAGCCAGACCCACTAATTGAGCCAAATTTCATTCTCAGAATATCTAAAGGATTTATTTTTTGAATCAATAAATGCCCATTATCAATATATTTTTGAACATCCCAACCAAAGTTATTCATACTTTTTTTAATTTTATCCATACTTTCTTCAAAACTCACATACATGCAATTTTTCCCGTTTGATACTAAGTTATAACATATCTGTCTGCAAAGGGTACTTTTTCCAGTACCTGTTCCTCCTGCAACCAAAATAGAATTTCCTATAGGCACTCCTCCCTCAGCATATAAATCGTCAAAACCTTGAATATGAGTCTTTAGGATTTTTTCACTTCTGACTTCTTGAACACATTCCTCATTCATAAGAGACTCACTCATATATATTTAATATTATATTTAAGGGAATCTGAAAATCAAAATTAATAATTATTTTATCCATCCATGTCCAATTTGTACATAGATATAGTAATATTTAAGATTAAGATTGATATCTTTAGTTGTTTTAGAAATTTTTACATACGATTCCCCTTTCTCATAATTAACATTATCACCTAATAAACTACTAAGTGATTCATTCCAAGCATTTGGGTATTGTGTTGAAAAATTTATGCTATTTATATTTGGGATATAATCTGTATCTCCTCTGGACCAATTTGTTCTAACAAAACATTTTCCATAGCCATACGTGAGATTTTTTCCAGGAGTGTCTATAATAATTGGAAGATCAAACTGAATATCCAAATCGGGTTCATCATCAACATATATTGATGGATCAACTCTCATTACTGATTCTCCGTTAGGTTGTTTTACAATGATACCACCTCCTTCTAATGCATATATTTGATCTACGAAGTATGAGTTGTAAGATTCAAATTTTATACTTGTTAATGGTATACCTGTTGGAAAGGTAGGAGTTGCTGGTAAAGTCACTATTTTGGATGAACCCTCCTCAATTGTTGATATTTCACCAAAGCTTTTTGCAGTAATAAAATATGGTATTTCTCTACTTCCTAGTGTAAACATGGTAGAAATAGGAGCCGAAGAGTTGGTTATTGCCTGTAATTCAATCATTGATTTTAAAGTTGAGAACTGATTTGAAACCTGATCCATATGCTCTGCTTCTTTTTGCTCCATTATATCTGGGATGTATACAAGCTGTATAGTAGAGATAATAATTGAGACTAAAGCTACAAGCAAAAGAGCTTCAATAACTCCTGCAAGACCGTGTTTATTTCTAATAAATATTTTATATCTCATCTCTCCACACTCGATCTATATTATATGAATACAATTTATATCTTTTCATATAATATTTTTAAAATATTTCTTATGCTTTTTAATATGGATTTCTTAAATATTAATTTATTGACTATTTTCTTTTTATCCAGGAGAAAAATTTAGCAATTATTGCAACGATAAAAAGCAATTCAATAGCTAATATTACAGGGAAGGGAATGCTTATGGGTAAATTGGATGTGCCTTCACTATCAGCTTTATCATCAGGTGATTCTCTTATGCTTACAAAAGTCATATCGGTGGAAACATTTCCATCATCATCTGTGACAGTAAGAACAATACTGTAATTTCCATAATTTTGATAGGAGTGATATTGTTTTTTTCCATTTCCATAATATCCATCTCCAAAATCCCAGAAGTAATCTACTATTGAACCATCATCATAGCTGGAAGATCCATTAAAATAAATCTCTTTATTAACCTGATTAATATAAGGGCCTCCAGCATTTGCAACAGGACGCGTCGAAAAAGGAACTGTCGAACCACTATACACAATCAATGTCTCAGTATCCTGTTTTGACCATTTGTTTGTATCATCCATAACTTGGAAGAATATAGTATGCGTACCAGTTGATAACTCAATAGTGTCAAAGGATTTACTACTACTTATAACTCCATCTAGACTTGAAATCCATTTCCATCCAGTAATTACACCATCATCAATTCCCTGTCCATTGAAATAAACTTTTTCCCCGAATTGAGCTGGATTTGGTACAATCGAATTAATGAGTGCTGTTGGTTCTTGATCTTCTAGGTGATTGATAGTTAGCGTCGATGTTTTTTCTATAGACCACGCTCCTTCATTATCTTGTACTTTAAAATATATTATATGATTTCCAGTTGAAAGACCTGATGTACTAAAAGTGCTTTGGGTACTTAACTGCCCATCAATATTTGATCTCCAGTTGTATCCTTCAATAAATCCATCACTATCTGATCCGCTACCAGTGAATAATACGCTCTCCCCACTGTTTGCGGGATTTGGTGAGATCGAAGGCAAATATGCAGTTGGTTGTGAATTACCACCACTTGGTGATTCAGATTCATAAAAATATCCTAATGGATATTCATCTTGGTTTACATCGCCAGGGATGTTATAAGGGGTATCTCCTATATCATCTCCGTTATTGTCACAACCATTATAATCATCCCAATAATTACCGATTGAATTATAACTCCAATAATTCGTTAAGACGTCTTGTGCATTTTGATCATTATCAGTAAAATCATTATTATAGATGTAATTATTAATAGACTGTATAATATATAATCCATATTGGGAATTGCTTTTAATGGTGTTTTTAGATATAATATTACAATTAGATGTTGAACTAAGATGAATACCTTTTTGATTGTTTTGAATCAAATTATTATCAATTAGATTGTCTACAGATATACTTAAGCTAATTCCAGAACCTTGGCAGTTTGATATTGTGTTATCTTGAATAGTAATATCGTTACAATGATCAAGTTGAATACCTTCACCAACATCTCCATTTATAATTTTATTTCCAATAATTGAACTGTTTTCTGCATATGAAAGAGATACACAGTCAAAACCACTTCCTCCTGCATTTTTAATACTAAATCCAGATATGTGAATTTCAATTTTGTTTCCTGAAACTTGCGTCTCATATGCACGGACCACATGCCCAGTATCCTCACCATCAATAATAGTTGTGTCTTTATTTTCCCCAATAATTGTTATTTCTCCAATATATTCTCCGTTTATTATAATACTATTATATGTTCCACTATAAACATAGATAGTATCGCCATCATTAGCTGCATTTATTGCTTCTTGAATTGAGGTATAATCTTTTCCCCCACTATCATCTACATATATTGTATTACCTTCCGCATAACAATAATTTACAATAAATTGTGAAACTATAATAAGGGATAAAATTAGTATTAAGACTCTAGCAATTTTTTGCATTATTCCACTTTCCATCTCTCTCTATTGTTACACTTCAGAATTTGAGTAATCATGTATTTAAATATAATGTGTAAAAATGTCTTAATGAAAAAATAACTTGGTAATTTTTCATGAATTTACATTATTAAAAAAATCTGGAAATACAAAATCAAAATAATAATTCGCAATGTTTAAATAGTTTTAAATTAACTTTTAAATATAAAATTAATCTAAGATAAGGCGCATCATTATGACAAGTGAAAAAATCTGGACTTGGCGACAAGCAAAAGGCAAGATTTTCAAAGTAATATCAAATGCGAGTAAAGGTACGATAGAGGTTCTCAATGAAAACGGAGAAACAGTAATTCGCAGAACTAATTTGAGCAGAAAGCAGGTTGAGATGGTTGAAAAGAATTTTAAGAATTTTGTTGCAACTAAAATAAATGATGATGCAAAGATTAATTCAAAAGATCATTACGACCCAATGATAACATAAGTTTTTATTATTCCAACACCTTAATTGTATTTCATATCTTTTTAAAAATAGAATAAATTAACTTGACATTGTCACATTAACTCATTTTGTTGGTAAAAAATTACCGATAATCATCATATTTTTCAATAACTTCCTCTATAGCTTTCATTATATTCTTTCTATCTTTTTTCTGCACTCTAATAATTCTAAATATTGAACGATACAGATCTTTCTTTAACTTTTCTAGATCGATTTTTTCCTCAATTTTCCCTTGATATTTCCAAATTTGTTTCTTCTGGTCTGCATCCCATTCAACATTATAGGCATATTTATGTCCATTAATTGTCTTTATCACCTTAGCCATATCAAGTATTGGTAAAAAATTACCAATATATTAATCAAATGTGACAATGTCAAGTTAAATTAAAAAATAAATATACTCGCCAGTTAGTATTTCTTTCAATGGGCGAAAAATTGTGTAGTACTTTGTAGATTTTTAATAGTACTGATGTTTAGGTCCGCAAACCCCTTTTTTCCCTTTATAACCATTTTTACAGATTCTATCAATTTATAATAAAATTTATATTACATTATCTTATGATAATTTTATTCAATTTGTATTTAAGGAGGTGGAAAAAATATGCAAAAAATTAGATTTATAAGTGTAGTTATATGTATTTGTCTATTTTTGGCATCAATATCCGGCTGTTTGGAAAATAAACCACCATCAGCCAACATAAATGTTGATGAGGAAAAAGGTTCTGCACCATTTACCGTACAATTTACGGGTGAAGGAATTGATTCAGATGGTAATATAAAGTCGTATTTTTGGGATTTCGGCGATGGTTCTAATTCCAGTTTAGAGAACCCATCTCACACCTTTAATGATTCAGGTACATATAATGTCACTCTAACAGTTACTGACAATGGAGGGGGAAAAGGTTTTTCTACAAAAAAGATTTATGTTTCATCTAATATTTCTCCTACAGCCTCCGTATCAGTATCCCTAAGCAGTGGTGAGGTACCTCTAACCGTTTCCTTTATAGGATTGGGAAGCGATGAAGATGGATTCATTGATTCATATAGCTGGAACTTTGGTGATGGTAGTACTTCGAACCTGCAAAATCCATCCCATACCTTTACTCTTCCTGGCATTTATTCTGTTCAATTAACTGTTACAGATGATGATGATGCACAAGGAACAAATATTATAACCATACATGTTGAGCAAAAGATAAATCAACCTCCTCAGGTCTCGCCGACGGCAACCCCTACAAGTGGCGTGGTTCCTTTGGAAGTACATTTCACAGGGGAATCATCTGACCCAGATGGGCTAATTCATTTATATCGATGGGATTTCAAAGATGGGCGTACAAGTGGTGCAAAAAATCCAACCCATATCTTTCAAGCTGCTGGAGTATATTCTGTAGAATTCACTGTAACTGACAATGAAGGTGAATCCTCCTACGATATTATTCCGATTACGGTTCTTGAAGATACCGATAGGGATGGGATATCAGATATTGACGACCCTGATGACGATAACGATGGTTACCCAGATTCACAAGACCTATTTCCTAAAAAAGATGCTAAAATCAAGATAATAGTTAAGAAATTTAAAGTTATTGATGAAGTAGACCCTTCTCCTGAAAATTCAGATGCAGAAATATTCTTTCAAATTGACATCGATGGAACATTTAACGCTCAAATACCATCAAACCCAACTGAAAACTATCATAAGGCTACTATCGGTGAATTAAAAACAATGAATGAATTTTATATCTACGATTGCGACGACGATAAAAAAGATTATATTATTGACATCAAGATGTGGGATTATGATGGAGGGATTTGGTCCGAATTAATTGACATAGATGGACATGATTCTTCAAAATGGATTACTATAACTTATGATATTATCTCAGGAGATTGGACCGGTGATGATAATGATGGGATAACTGATGGAAGTACTGACGGGACTCAACAAATCGACGATAATGATGCTTACGTAGAATATAATATTATAACAGTATAAAAATATTATAAAAAAAACAACTCTATCAATAATGCAAGGTTATAATTAATTTACAACATTGAGGTACCATGTTAATTTATCTTTTAGTACTAGGTGTTAGGACTACTTGAGAATATTTGCAGACCGGTTAGAATAATTGTAATAAATAAATAATGTTCTTATTCAAAATAGTGAAAAAATGAAAAGTGGGCCCGGCAGGATTTGAACCTGCGACCAACTGGTTATGAGCCAGTCGCTCCACCAGTCTAAGCTACGAGCCCTTAAGAAATTTGAAGCATAATATACATTCTACTACTAAAATTTTAAGCTTATGCGAAGATTCTTTAATAAAAAGAAGTTTTAGCAATAACAAAATGAATAATTTTTCAACATTTGCGAAATATCCTTTTTTAGAAGGAGCAAAACAATATATTAAGGATAATGGACCGAGTGTTAAGGATTTATTACAAAATGTTTTATATGATAGAGCAAGAACAATAGGGATAGAACGAGTAGATAACGCACTTAGAGATGGGGATGTAGGAGAAAGGAGCCTATCCAATGATTCAGATAAGATTATGGAGATTTTGTCTTATCCATTAGCCCGAATGATTACTGTCGGTGTTAATGATAATTATATCAAACGAAGATATGCTCTTGGTGAAGCATATCATGCTTACAAGAATTTATTAAGTGAACCGGTTTCATTTCTTCTTCAAGTCTCAAAAGAACTAAATATAAAATCAGAACAATCTGAGAAAACAAAAAATATACGTGTTTTTTTCAAAGATTATTTGCATAATGCCCCTACAAGATACAAGAAATGGAAAATGGTTAACAGAGACATGGATAAAGGATATGTCATTATTTCTACAAGAGATCTTGCGCGGCTTATCCTCGAAAGTTTAAAAAGAAAAATCGAGGAAGAAATCAATTCATTGAAAAGCAATAAATTGATCGAACAGGTATTTTCTTCTGATATAAGAAGATACCAGCAAATCATCAATAAACAAAAAAAGGAACAAAATACCATTCCTACTGGTAAATTAAGTATTGAAAAATTGCCTCCTTGTATGAAGGATATTTTAAACGCAATTCATGAAGGTGAAAATGTATCGCATATGGGTAGATTTGCTATTGTTTCATTTTTAAATTCATTAGAATTAAACATGCAGGAAATTTTACATATATTTAGTAAAGCTCCTGACTATCAAGAGGAAAGAACTAGGTATCAAGTGGAACATATAACAGGTACATCTTCGTCAACTTCTTACAAGTCCCCAGGGTGCGATAAAATGCGAACCTATGGCATATGTCCTGTAGAAAAAATGGATGATTTATGTAAAGAAGTATATCACCCCATAAGTTATTATAGTAAAAAATGGAAAAGGGAGAAGAATAAAAAATGAAACATTTTTTCACTTTTGAAGGAATTGACGGGTCCGGTAAATCAACAATATCAAAGCGAGTTTATGAAAAACTTCAATTGGAAGATTATAAAGTTATCCTTACTTATGAACCTACAGATACTAAAATTGGGAAATATGTTCAACAATGCATAAAAATTCAAAGTGATCCATTTGTAACTTCATTTGTATTTATTGCTGATCGTATTCAACATTGTCAAAAGATAAAAAAATGGCTAAAAGAGGGCAAAATTGTATTATGTGATCGTTTTGCAGAATCCACTTACTCTTATCAGGGTGTACAACTGCAGAATAAAATAGACCAACCAATAAAATGGCTAAAAGATTTATCAAAAGACTTAATAATTAATCCTGAAAAAACATTTTTATTTATAATTGATCCAAAAAAAGCTATTGAAAGAATTGAACATAGAGAGAGTTTAATCCCTTTCGAAAAAGCTATTTTTTTAGAAAAAGTACAAAAAAAATATTTAGAAATATGCAAGGGTAAAAGATTTCTAAAATTGGATGGTACAAAAAAGGTCGATGACCTTGTTGAGATATGCTACAATAAAATAATTTCCTAAGACATTAGAATATTTAAATTATGTATCCTAAATATTATAACCTAATAACTATTTATCTTTTGTAGTGGGAGAGATGACTATAAAACCAAATCATAAACTTGTTTTGTTTGATATGGATGGTACTCTAATAAAGGACAGAACAATTTTTGTAATATCTGAAAAAAAAGGATTTAATAATAAGTTAACTGAAGTATTAAAAAAAAATATTGAACCATATCAAAAAAGTATAGAAATTGCTAGATTTCTAAAAGGATTTAATAGTAAAGAATTCTTAGAGATTTTTAGGAAAATACACCTTCAAGAAAATATCGTAGAAATTATTGAAAAATTAAAAGAAAAAGATATCAAAACTGCACTAGCGACAGATAGTTATCTTTTATTTGCTGATGATTTAAAAAAACGATTAAATCTTGATTATGTTTTTGGCAATAATTTAATAATCAAAAATGATGTAATTACAGGAGAATTAATTATTCATAACAATCAAAAGGTAGCCTGTGATGGTGGAAGGATATATTCTATTTGTAAGGAGAAAGTATTATCTCAACTTTGTGAGAGGTTAAATATTAAAAACAAACAGACCATTGCAGTTGGAGATGGTATTGTTGATATCGGTATGATTAAAGAAGCTGGCATTGGGATAGCTTTCAATTCATCAAGAGCGGTTCAAAAATACGCTGATGTCATCACCGATGATTTGAGCACTATCTTAGATTATATTTGATGTGATATTATGGATATGAAACAGGAGGTAATTACTACACTTCATGATTTACATTTAGATAAAAATAAATTGATAAAAAGCATTAGTGATATTGCTGTTGAAAGACCTGTTTCTGTTGTAATGCCAATGCTTTATAGCGAAATTAAAAATGATGCATTGAACAATATAGTAAAACAACTGAACAAATGTACTTATTTAAAAGAGGTTATTGTACCATTAGCTGCAAAGAATAAAGAGGAATTTGATCATGTAAAAAGATTTTTTTCAAAATTAGGTATCCCCAAATTAATCATATGGTGTAACGGACCTCGTATTGAAAATTTATTAACCCAACTTCAGTCACATGGTCTGAATATTAATGAATTTCGAGGAAAGGGACGGGATGTATGGCTAGCTTTAGGAGTAGCTAGTCTTCGTTCTTATGGAATTGCTTTGCATGATGCTGATATTCAGGCGTATGATGCGATAATTCCAACTAAATTGCTTTATCCTATACTTGAACCTGAACTGGATTTTAAATTCAATAAGGGTTATTATGCACGAGTAAATATTGACAGAACAATTATGTATGGACGTGTGTTTAGATTATTTCTCCAACCTCTTTTACATTCATTTGTTAATGTTTTAGAAACTGAACCAGATTTTATTAGATTTTTCCGATCTTTTCGTTATCCTATATCTGGAGAATTTGCAATGACTAGTGATCTTGCACGTGACCTTGATATACCTGGAGGCTGGGGAATTGAAGTAGGGGTTATGGCTGAAATTTATAGAAATGTAGCAATTAAAAGAATATGTCAAACCGATTTAGGTTTTTATGAGCATAAACACCAGGATGTTGGCGATTCGGAAAAAGGTCTTGTTAAGATGTCGGGAGAGATCTTTCGTACATTGTTAAGAGTTTTAATCGAAGAAGCAAATGTACAGGTATCTCGACCTTTTTTAGTATCTTTATTAGTACAATATAGGCGAAATGCCCAAGATTCAATTAGAAAATATCACGCTGATGCACGTATAAATAGTATAGAATATGATAGACATTTAGAAGAATCAATGGTAGAATCTTTTAGCCTTGAGCTCATGAAAGCTGGTAATAATTATATGTTAAAACCAGTTGGAACACGAATGCCTGATTGGTTAAGAACTATGTCAGCTAAAAAAAGAATACGGGAGGAAATATTAGAGATTGTATTTGAACAGAATAAAGTGTGATTCAAATGAATACGGAATGGAAAAAAAATCTATTAATAAAAAAAGAAATTGTTGAGAAATGCAAGCAGATAAAACCAATTGATATTGTGGTTGGTGTTTTATGTAAAGATGTAGAAACAACAATTCTAAACGTTCTAAATGTTGTAAATGAAGGTTTATATCGTTATTTTCCCGACCATAAAAAAGCAATAGTTATAACGGAGGGAGAATCAACAGATAAAACCTCAGAAGTAATTGAATTATTTAAACCATACAATAGCATCTCAAGAATTGTAACAAAAGATATGGCAACGGGAGGAAAAGGTGCAGGTGTAAGGACAATTTTTGAAATTGCACATTTTGCAGAAGCTAAATCTGTTGTACTTGTTGACGGAGATTTACTTAGTATAAAACCAGGTTGGATAGAAAGTATGGTAAATCCGATAATGTATGGAAGAGCTGATTTAACAGTCCCATATTACATCAGAGATAAAAATGATGGTGTTATAACTAATAATCTAGTTTATCCATTTACTCGCACACTTTATGGTATTGATATTAGACAACCTATAGCTGGAGAATATGCCTTATCTAAAAATGTTTATGAAATTTTACGAAAACATCCTTTGTTCCCTCCAGATTTTGGAATTGATATCTTCATCCTTACAGTTGCCGCAGCTGAGGGGGGATATGTAAAAGAAGGATTATTTTCCCTAAAAATTCATGAATCTACCACTAGATATCTTGAACCTGAAAAGTTCTTAGTTCCAATGTTTAGAAAAGTAACAGCAAGTATGTTTGAACTTGCAAAATATTATGAAGATTATTGGAAAGCAAGACCGCAACTTCAGCGTAGAGGTTTTTATAGAGAATGTTTTAGTTTAAAACCAATACCTGTAAAAATAAATCTTAAAAATCTAAAAAGTACTTTTAATAATGAATTTTCGAGCTCAAAAGAAGTTATGACTCATTTCCTACCAAATGATATTATAAATGATTTGGAAAAAGTGGTAAAAAATAGGAAAAAATTCGATTCAGAGCTTTGGGCTGAGGTAGTGTTTAATTACGCTGCTGCTTATAAGAATTTAAAACGAGAACCTGATAAATACCTTCTTCTTGATTCATTAAAGACTTTATGGATCGGTCGATTTATTAGCTATGCTATCGAAACTAAGGATATGGATATTACTGAAGCAGAGACTATTTTGCAAAAACAAGCAGAAGTTTTTGAAGAAAAATTTGATTATCTACGTTCAATATATTAAAAAAATAAAAATATGAGGTAAATACCTCATTTAATCATTTTATTGTACTACCAACTGTTAGTGTCCACTTGGGTTTATCCAAATATAGAACAAATATATTTTTCCGTCTTGTGTTCTTGAATCAGAGCTTTCAGGTATTGTTGCTTCTACTGTAACTTCTGTATTTCCAAGTCCAAGAATAAATTCTGATGTAACTGTTACTTCATTTCCTGCAGGTATTATGTCTATAGTTCCTGTAGACTCTTTTCCCATAAACGCACCACCTTCTAGATTTATAACCCAGTCAACATTAGTTGCATCAACAGAACCAATATTCCTTATGACTGCATTTATTTTAAATAAACCACCAGAAATTAAACCAATGTCCATCTTGGGAGCTTGAAGAATATGTACATTCAATGGGTCGGACCAGACGCTTTCACCACCATTTATGTCCTTAGATTTTACTCTTATATCATAATATCCTTCTTCATTCCAAGCATGTGTTGAATATCCCGTCTGGCCAGAGTTATATGGACCTATCCAGCCACTATTTGTACCGTCATTCCAATCAAATAAATAAAATATTTGCTCCCCTTCTGTTTCTATTGCAACACTTGAATATTCATATTCTATAAATGTAATTCCTTCCGTAGGTCCTTGGGGTTTATCCGGTTGTTCTGGGGCAGCATTAGTCGGTTTAATTAGCTGTGCCGGATCACCAAATAAAAGGCACCCTTGAAAAACACCCCTCCAGCTACCTGGAGCAGATGAATATGTCCAATTTACAGTTGGAGCCATCACATCTTTAGACCATGCCATAGCTTTACCAAGCTGCCAATTACTTGGATATTCTGAGTTGTTTTCGGTATCTAATAAATAATCAAAGAATGCTTTCATTTGAATAGCGCTTGAAGAGTTAGTATCCTGAAATGACCCCCATCCATAACATGTGTTATAAATACAAGCAAAAGCAAGCTCCGTATCGGAATGGAATAACATTGAGTGAAGTATACCATCTCCATTGTGTCCTGCATCCATATCACCACAATGGCATCCCCAATCGTGAATAAAAAAGGGTTTTGTATTGTGATAATCTGACTCCCAACTGCCGTATTGAACATCTAAGGACATGTCTGCATCTGCATGGGCAACACCAGCAATCAAAGTTACTTGGCCATTGTTTATTGCATCCTTGAATCCTGCAATTGCTTCAGCTGGAGAACCTCCGTCCCAGCCGGGATTTGGTGGTTCACCAGTCCATTTCACAGATAAGTTATATGGAATACTGGGGTTATTGCTATTCCATGTTTCAAATCCATACTGGAAACCAAGCCAACTTGGGTATGGACCATGGTCTCCTGGGTTAGGGCCGAAATAATCATCAGCTCCCATTATTGCACAATAGTCTATCCAGGTGTCTCCTTCGCATGCCCATCCCATGTCTCCCCCATAAAATCCAAGATTTTCCAGATAATCAATATCTCCAGAATCAGCATAGTAAAAACTCTTTGTCATCCAATTTGAAGCGTCTTGAGGCTCATCACAGGTAATTCGTCCAATAAAAAGTTCACAATAAGCATCAAATCCTAGATCTCCTTCTTCTCCCCAGTCAGTATCCTCATCTGCGTTAAACGTTTTATCAAGATTACTCCAATATACATCAGAATCAACATTGCCTTCATATGAATAATCCATCTCTCTAGCAGGTATTAACTCATCATCACCAGCAAATAGAATATAATCAGTTCCCCAATCTTCATATGCATCTTTACAAAATTCTCTGATGTGAGCTTGAATATCATCAAAAGGCGGGTCATCATAATAGTCACTACAGTCATCTATATCTTCCATTGTAACTAAAGTGCAACTTAATCCATCGTTTTCGTGCCTGGCCATCAAACTTTCCCAATTGTAAGGTAAAAATTCACTTGTTTCCCAATAATCAAGTCCATTTTGTGTAGTTGTTACTATTACATAATCATAATTATCACTAGGATCGCACAATCCTCCAGGGTATTCATATGTTGGAGCATTTGAAGTATACACATCTGTTATCTCTGGATTATAAACTAATTTCTTAACCCATTCTTCATCAGATAGTTTATTTCTGAATAATTCATTTGAATATTCAAGATCATAAAGATCTATTTCAACAGTTAATTCTGGATAATATACTACTTTTCCGTTTTTTGGATTATACTGAACCGGATTTAGGCTTAAATCAAAAATTGTATAACCGTGCGAGTATTCAATACTGTAATCACCTTGAACTTTATTTGGATAATAAAAGTCAGATGAATAAAGTTCAGTATTTATCACAAATTCCTGTGATTCAGAAAATCCAACTGGAACTGGATTCTGATGAGGTACTAAAGGTTTGTTTATTAGGTTTACATCTCTAGTATTAATCTCTAGAGATATGCCAGATACCTTGACATTAGAAATACCTTTTTTTGGCGGCAATAATAACTTAATAAATTTTACAGGCAATTTCGGATTACCAGCATCCATACCCAATGCAATACATCCAGGCATGTTTAGTTTAGTATACTCAATATCTGAGTTAGTAATTGTATCAATTTCTGGTTCACTAAATGAAAAAACATAATTAAGATGGTTTATCGAAGTTAAGAAACCATTATCCTTCTCAATAAAAGTTGTTGTTGATGCAGAAAAGGCTGTCACTATAAGAAGCAAACAAGTTGATATCACTAGAAAACTTCTGCTAAAAATTTTATTAATAATATATTTTCTAATCATAATTTTCCCCTGGTTTTATTAAAGTTTATAACTCTATTTAAATCTTATGGTAATTCTTGGAGAAAATGAATTTATAAATTCAAAGGTTATGTTTTAATTTTAATATAAGTAAGATATTTTTTAAAATTCATCATACTGTTTTTAAATTTTATAATTTGGAATACTTTTTATACTAAATAATTTATAGTAATTAATATAAAATTAACAATAGGTAGAATTTATATATCATAATCTAATATATATTATTGAGATTAAGGGGAGGAATATTATGAAAAAAGATCCCAGATTCCTAAAAATAATAACATTCGCTTTAATTCTCATACTTATTTTAATTAATTTTTCTCCTGTCACAATCGGTATTTCAAAATATCAAATTGTAAAGCAACTTAAAGATAAAATAAAAGAAAAACTTCAATTTTATTCTCTAGTAAATAAAGAACCGTCCTACATATCAATGGAACCAGACTCTTCTAAATGGATCCAAGTTATTGGAGATTATCCTAAAGGCGAAATGAATAATGGTTTCAATAACTCACGTAACGTTGCAATTAGAGGGAAAACAACTTTTACAGTTAAAGATAAGGAATATTTATTCCTTGGAACAGGAAATATTATCACTGCTCCTCTCAATCCTGAATTGCTGCCCATTTTTATATCAAATTTTTTTCACAAAATCGCCCCATCTTTGAAGCAAGTGATTCTGAATCTTTTAGTGAGAGCAATGGAAAATTATTTTAAAGATTGTGATACGCAGGGTTTAGAGCTATGGTATTATGATAATCAAAATTGGAAACAATCAGTTGGAAATGATCTGCAAAATGCTTCAATCGGTCGGGGATTTAACAATAAAAACAATATGGAACTAACTATGTTAAAACCATATAAACCTGTCTCTGGAAATGATGAATTCCTATATGCGGGAACTTTTAATCCTAGGGAGGGCTTAGAAATTTGGAGAACAACAAACCCAATTGATGGCCCCTGGGAGCCAATAATTTATAATAATGGTGAAGCACAATTTTCAAGTGGTTTTGGAAATCCAGATAATCTTGCAGCTTATTCTTCAGCAATTTTTGACGGATGGCTTTATATTGGAACTATGAACTGGGAAGAGGGTTGTGAAATTTGGAGGACTAATGGAAATATTTGGGAAAAAGTCATAGGATCGGGTTGTTCTATAGTAAATGGTTTTGGAGATGATGAAGTTGGATTTGAGAGAGATATTTACGCTTGGGATATGAAAGTATTTGAAGATGTTTTTACTAATCAAAACTTTCTGTATGTTGGTACTTTTAATATTGCAGGCTGTGAATTGTGGAGAACTTCTGATGGTTTTAATTGGACTTGTTTAGTTGGAAATGAAGGAGTATTAAAAAGAGGATTCAACATGTTTGGATATCCTCTTAGAACCCACAATTATGGAATTCGTAGGCTAGAGGTATTTAAAAATTCATTGTACATAGGTACTGCCTCGGTGCCTCCATTTGGATTGGAAATTAATGGAAATAATATGCATATTTCAAATGTCTTTTTAGAATCAATAGGTTCCGGATGTTGTATTTGGAAATTTGATGGATTAAATTTTGAAAAGATTATTGGAAGGAAGTTTTCATTTGATGAAGATGAACATTCTGGTTTTGGAGATTGGACAAACGCTTATGTCTGGTCTCTTAGAGAATTTGATGGTCGTTTATTCGCTGGGACCTGGAACCCCGGTAGATTTCTAACAAACATCAGCTTTCAGTTAGAACATCCATTAATAAATATCTCACTAACAACTGATGAAAGTCAGTCAACAAATACTGCAGGTTGTGAGGTTTGGTTTACTGAAGATGGAAATGATTGGCATCAAATGGTAGGAGATGAGATTAATAAGAAACATTCGGAGTGGCCAGCTAATGGTTTTGGAGATTCAAGTGATATTGGAGCTAGGGCATTAATTGAGTATAAAAATTGTTTATACCTAGGGATAACAAATATTGATGATGGATGCGAGTTATGGAAATTTGATGGTTCTAGTTATCCAAATTAATATAATTTTTGATTGAACTATTTTTTAAATATTGGTTAATTTTTCTCTATTAATTTCTACATCGAAAAACTATATATATGACAATGATATTCACGAATATTGATAACATCAATCAATATTTAATTGGGATGGGAATGAGTAATATTAAAAATAAAAAAACAATACCAAATGACATACCTATTATTTGGGTAAATATTGTTTAATCTTTTTGTCTTGCAAGATGTCTTGCACGCTGACCCACTACAAATAATTTAGCAATAAAAGTTATTTCCCTTGCTTCCTCTTTACTAGAAACTTGACCCACTATCAACATAATTATCAATAATAGATTCATCATCTTAGTTTTAAAGCCTTATTGTACAATTGTTATCTGAAATCTATAACAAATGTTATCAAAAAATTTCAAATTATAATTACATCCATTCATCTAGACCCGTTTGTTCAGTGACAGAAATATCAGATAATCCAAATGCTCCTTGAATATAATTCTCTATCATTTTTTTATACCAATCTAAATCAATATCATTATAATTTTTCAAAAATCCTACTGGATACATGTAATCAATAGGTTTAACACCACTTTTTGATGGGTTCATTATTCCTGGAAGGGACTTTTTTGTCACAACAAATTTGATTTTTATTCGATTTTTTATTTGATATCCAAGTAATGCTTCAAGAGCTATTGCCCGTTTACCGAAAGTTGACATTGAACCATCTTGATTTGGTTTGTATCTTTTTGCTGGTTGAACGGATTGAACTAAAGTTAAATCATCTAAATCTACTTTCGAAAGATCTAATTTTGATAATATTTCGTTAGTTTCATTCATAATACTATTTTTCACTTTCTTCCTGGCTTCTTCCTCGTCTTTCCAGTTTGGATTATCTTTTAGTACATTAACCATAATTTTTTTGAGTATTTTTCTTGCAATGTTTGCCTTATCCGACCCTTTAAAGTTATTTCCTTTAGTATTCATCTCGATTTTACCATTTACAATGTCAAAAATAAGATAGTTCTTGTGTTTTACAAATATCATTGAATCGTGATGTTCTGCTTCTAGTTCAAAATCTGGATATTTTAATTCTCTTTGCCATTTATTATTACATTCTTTAATTGCTAAAATTACATCATCGGGTTTGGTAATCCAATCAAATTTTTCTTTTGATGTCGACACACCTAATGATTTAGAAAATTCAGGAATATTTTCTACAGATTTAGAGCATCCAATATATATTCCGTCAGTATCACCATAAACAACACGTATGCCCTTTTTTTCAAGATAATTTAGGGTATCTGCTAGAATCATTTGACCTTTTGTAGTAATAGCAGCTGCACCCCACAGATTAAATTGCCGTCCTGATACAGTTGGCGCTGCAATAATGCCATGAGTACCAGCATTACGAGCTCCTTTTAGACTTTGATACATCATTTTTAATCGGTTTATTTCATCAATTTTTCCACTCTTCTTGACATCCTTAAGTTCCATTTTTATTTTTGCAATCATATTCATGATTCCACTCATTGCACAATTGACAACACCAGGTTTGTTGTCGATTTTAATACCTAGAATAAAGCCCTTGTCCGCATATGTATCAGTGTCGGTAATTTCTCTATAATTAATGTCACGTTGATTCAGAAATGTTTGTGGCAATCTTTTTAACCATATCCAATCATCTGGTTCTTCTGATTTTAATGCAAGACGAATAGTGTCTGCCCCTACATTCATTGCCTTAAGAATTGTTGGGTACATTGCACCAACATCAGCAACAATTACATACCACCATGGGATAAAATGGGATAAAGCGTCCTTATCGGGCTTAATTGTCATTCCACCGGGCATATGATAATTCAGTTGCTCATCTGTATCTTTTGCTTGCTCATTGAATATTACGTGAGGATCTTCCATCCATTTAGGCATTTCACAACCATATTTTACAACCCTTACAAATTCCTTTGAAAGCTGCTCTTTTTTCTTTTTAGAAATTCTGACAATCTCTTCTCTTGAATTGCATCCCTTAAAATCTCTCAATAAGACTTGAGATATTGACATTACTCTACAAATAGGTGGCATTATTTTTTTCTGAAGATATCCTCTTATTAAAGACATATGATCCCACATATTTACAGCACCGGATGAAAGTAGCATATCAAATGGCATACATGTGGTAAAGGAAAGAGGTAAAGCTTGTTGAATTAAATTTAGTGTTACCCCTATTTGCTCTTGAACATCATGTTTGTTATACTTCATCGTATTGTTATCTAATTTTATCTGTGCAGGCGTTAAAATAATTCTATTTGGGATTTTTACTCCCAAAAATGGAGCAACTGATTTAAGACTAAATTCGTCTAAAAATGAGTAGAATTTCCGAGTACCAAGATAAGTATCAAAACTACTTGGGTAAAATTGAACTACCTCAGATTTGATACCAAAATGATATGACTTGTCGGGTCTACAAAATTTATTTAAAAAATCCTTTAGCACTTTTTGATTATCTTTAGATAGAGTTGCTTGGTCATTTCTTAAAAGCCAATTAATTCTCTCAAACATTACAATATTATCAAAACCAAGGATATTATGACCTGAAATTATATCATATGCAATCATTTTTTTACAGAAGTGGCATAAGTTTTCTATTTCTTCGTTTAAATTGTATGATACTAATTGAATAATATCCATATTTTGCCAAGTGGAAGGGCAGTCAATTATATCAAAACTAAATTCCTCATTTTCAAGATTTTTATAAGAATTAAAACTAATATCAAAATTAGAGTAACCTAATATATCGATTGGGAAATTGCTTTTTCCTTCTTCATATTGAGTAGTCTCAATGTCGTAAACTAGGATTTTTAATTTACTGTTTTTGCCATCTGTGTCAAACATCCACTTATTGTTTTCCACTGCTAAATCAACCAGTGCACGTTGTTGATAAGGGATATCGTGCTCTGCAGTAAAGAGCCCATGGTTAAAGAAAAGATAATCACTCACTTCAGGAACGTAATATGATTTTTTAGTGTAAACTTTAAAGATCTTTCTATTCAAATGAAAATCTGAAAAACTTCTATGATCTTCTATCTCGCCGATTCTAATAATTTTTGATAATTGGTTATCATCAGAGTTGTTTTCCTTTATACTTATTTGTAATTCACTCCTTTGATTCTCAATATTTTTATCATTTTGACAAAATGCAAGAAAATAGGGAGTATGGAAATCAGATATTTTTTGTGGCGCATTTCCATGTATATATAGATATTCTGGAGAGATGCCAAGTAACATGTTATTCATAATTTTCAATTCATAATACAATAACCATACTTAAATCTTAGAATCAAAAAAATCATCAAATTCTTCCAATTTATTTTTTTAGATAATTTTATCTATTTCCCAAAAACTTTATATTATATTATTATATATTTATTTCTAATAAATATTAAGGGGAAATTAGAAATGAAAAAATTTATGGTGTTATTTTTAATAGGGATTCTATTAGTAGGAATATCCTCTGCTTCTGCTATAGTTATTCCAAAGGCAAATAATAACGGGTTTGGACCAATTCTAAAAGTTACTGAAAAATTAGCAAAAAATACCATAAGACAAACATCAGTTGAAGGTAATTTCTCAGGTCAATTTGCATTGAAAAATGAATCTGGTTATGTATTTCTTGGTACTGTTGAAGGAACATATGAAACAAGTGGAAACTACACTGGATCCTTTGATGGTATTTGGAATACTACTGACGAAAATTCATCGGGAGCAATGTCTGGATGGTTTTGGGGTCACTTTTACTTAGGACAGATATCATATGACAATGATACATATTGGTTTGTCGGTCTTTACCGTGTAAATACCACATCTAGTGAATTTTATACTGCAGCGATAATATTCACATCACCTTGTCTGGTTAGATATGCTGCAGGTATATACGATTAATTAAAAATTTTTTTCTTTATATAAATATTTGCAAATGCTTAAATATCGAGGTAGTTAATAGTATTTTAGAAATTGTTATGTTTAAAATAATTAAATTGGGTAAATTTTTAACCATAGTAATTACACTCATTATTATAATTCAAAGTTCGCCTTCAATAACAATTGGAACTAAATGTAACAAGATTGATTCCATCCAATTGAATAATTTAAATAAATTTAATTCTCGAAATACATTGTATGTTGGGGGGGATGGACCAGGAAATTATAGTAATATTCAAGATGCAATTAATAACGCAACTAATGGATACATCATATATGTTTTCGATGGGACATATTATGAAAATGTTGTAGTAAATAAAAGCATAAGTCTAGTTGGAGAAGCAGGGGGCACAACAATAATTGATGGAGGAAACAGTGGAAATACTATCAAAATTACATCGGACGATGCTGACGTTACTGAATTTACAGTTCAACATGGTGGAATTGGCATATATATTACACAATCCTCAAATAACATTATAAAGGGAAACAGAATTATTGACAATTGGGAAGGCATTGGTCTATTACAGGTATCAAACTGCACTATTAAATCAAATATTATTTCAAGTAATTTTTTTGAAGGTATCAACCCTGTTGAATCTGATTTAATTGATATTGTTGGCAATTCAATAATAGATAATTTGCAAGGAATATTTCTCTCAAAATCTGAGAATAATAACATTTATAGTAACAATATAAAAAGTAACACTAGAGGTATTGAAATTCGCTCTTCATCCAACAATAACTATATTTATCATAATAATTTCATAAATAACAATGAGGATAATGCTTTTGACGAATGTAACAATATGTGGGACAATGGTTACCCTTCTGGTGGGAATTATTGGGATGATTATAATGGAGAAGACAGCGATGGAGATGGCATTGGTGATACACCATTTTCTATAGGGGGTGGTTCTAATAAGGATTATTATCCGTTTATTAATCAATCTGGTTGGAATCAACCTCCCTATCAACCATGTGATCCCAGCCCTGAGAATGGATCAGTAGAAGTGGATAACAATGCAGATTTATATTGGACTGGTGGAGATCCTAATCCTGAAGATGGTGTTTACTACGATGTTTATTTTGGATCAAGCAATCCACCACCAAAGATAAACGGTAATCAATCTGATACAACATATAATCCTGGTGAGATGAGTTATAATTCAACATACTTTTGGCAAATCGTTGCTTGGGATAATTTTGGTGCATCAAATGCAGGTCCAATATGGTATTTCATTACCACATCTACAATTAATTCCCCTCCAAACACTCCTCCAAAACCAAATGGCCCAAATTCTGGTATGATAAAAAACGCCTATAATTTTAGTTCTATTACAACTGATAATGACGACGATAATATTAGCTATGGCTGGGATTGGGACGGGAATATGCACGTTGACCAATGGAGCAGTTGGTATTCATCTGGAGAAATATGCAACATGTCCTATTCATGGAATAATCCTGGAACATATCAAATAAGAGTTAAATCTAAAGATGTACATTATTCTGAAAGTGCTTGGTCTGAACAACTAACTATAATTATTTATAAAGATAATCATCCACCAAATGAACCTATGATTAATGGACCAAATAATGGAAAAATAAAAAAGGAGCAAAAATATAATTTTTTAACAATTGATCAAGATTATGATGATATATATTATTACATAGATTGGGGTGATGGAGCAGATAGTGGTTGGATTGGACCTTATTCCAGTAATAAAAATACATCAGTTAGTCATATTTGGCAGAGTGTTGGTGAATATACTATCCGTTGTAAAGCAAAAGATATATTTGGAGAAGAAAGTGAATGGAGCAAACTTGAAATTACAATGCCAAAAAATAAATTTGCAATATTTAATTTAAACATTTTTCATTGGATATTTAGAAACATATTGGCTCTTCTCAAAATAGATATATTTTTCTGACAGTTTTTTGGTTGATTACATTATATCAAAAGGGAAATCATCCGGGTTACACGTATGATAAATATCTATTGCCCAACATCTTGCTTGAGAGGAAGGGATATTACAATTTTTTTTAATATACGAATCTATATCACTGCCTCCTTCAATTTGTATAACTTTTATTTCTTTATTATTAAAATCGATTCTATAATTCTTATCCTCTAATTTCAAATAGAAACTAGGAATAATTCCACAACCTTTGAAATAAATTTTATGATTATCTCTACCTGACCTATCATAAATATTCCAATGATGTTCATTTCCGTCAATACAAATATGAATTGAAGAAGGATTTGATTTTTGAGTAATAGGAACGACTTTAATCCAACAAGTCTTATCCTTTCTTATCATTTTAAAATCTATGTCTTCTAATGTTTTGTTATATATCTTGAAATCTTTTTCTATAGCACCACCTATTTTTTAATATTAAACAAACCACTTATTAAAATAAAGTTTGTTTTTTTAATATAATGTTAATGAATATAATAAATTTCTTATAAGAATTTTTAATATTTTTTTCTAATGGATATTATTACTTTTGCTATCACAGTTGTATTGATAACCGCATCAGGAGCTCTAGCTCCAGGTCCATTATTCTTTGAAACAATATCACAGGGTACAAAAACAGGAGCAAAGAGCGGTTTGATATTTTCAATAGCTCATACTGTTGTAGAATTTTCACTGATAATGTTGTTTGCATTTGGATTGATAACAATTGCAAATCCACCTGAAATTAAATTATCAATTGGAATTTTAGGAGGTATTGTTTTAATAATTTTTGGCATATTTCAAGTTTTTAAATCTTATTTTTCAAAATTTAAGTTGCAATCCGATAAAAAACCATCACGTCACCATTTGTTTTTAATTGGAATAATTTTTACAGGCTTGAATCCATATTTTATTATATGGTGGTTGACAGTTGGGGCACAATTAATTATTATTGCATTTGAATTTGCTGCTTTGCTTGGAATAATTTTTATGTACATCTGCCATGTATGGATGGATTATGTCTGGTTAATTTCGGTTGCCTATTTTTCAAAAAAAGGAAAGAACATCCTTGGATTAAAATGGTATCGTCCTTTAATGATTTTATTTGGAGGTGTTTTAATTTATTTTGGTATGAATTTTATTTTAGGGGCATTAAATCTAAGTTTTTTTTAATAAGATAAGGTTTAAGATTAATATTATAATTTATATGCTAATCATCGAAGTTGATTATTATGGTCACACAGATAGCATATTCACAAAAATTCAATAGACATAATAATATTTCTCATCCTGAAAATGCTGAGAGATTGAATGTTTTAATAAAAGAAATAAAACAATCGTCTTTTCTGGATAAGATTGAATTTGTTGAACCAATTTTGATTGATGATAACAATCTTAATTCAGTACATTCTAAAGAAATGATTGAAAATATTAAAAAATTAAGTACCAAAAATGAAGCTTGGATTGATTTTGATACTTATGTAAGTAATTCTGATTATGAAACAGCTAGACTTGCAGCAGGTTCTGTTGTTTTACTCAGTGAAAATGTAATGAATAATTTAGCAGATAACGCATTTGCTTTAGTTCGCCCTCCAGGTCATCATGCCACGAGAAATAGGTCAATGGGATTTTGTCTTTTTAACAACATTGCACTAGCTGCAAATGAAATAGCTAAAAAAGGAAGAAGGGTGTTAATTTTCGATCTTGATGTTCATCACGGAAATGGCACTCAAGATATATTCTATGATCGAAAAGATGTTCTTTACCAATCTTTTCATTTATCTCCACATTATCCTGGCACTGGCAATATTGATGAGATTGGTACTGGAGAAGGAAAAGGTTTTACAATTAACGCTCCATTAAGTCATGGTAATGGAAATAAAGCGGTATCAAAATTATTAGATGAAATTTTTTTACCTGTGGCAAAACAATTTAAGCCAGATACTATTCTAGTTTCCTGTGGTTATGATTCTCATCATGCAGATATGCTTGGTGGGTTGAAACTATCTGCTGATTTTTTTGGAAATATAATTGCTGATTTACAAAAAATTCAACCAAAAATTGTTTGTACATTAGAAGGAGGTTATAATCTTAATTGGATAGGAAAATGTTTAATTTCTCAAATTGGCCAGATGGTTTCTCAACCAGTATCAATTAAAGACGATACATACGAGAATGAACAAGTAGGTTCTCTTATTGAATCAATAAAAAATGAAATTGATGGCTATTGGAATTTATAGAATTAATCGAAAATCATGCCCATTCCAGTAGCCGCGGAATCTTCTTGCTCCTCAATTTTTTTATTTATCTCTTGAGCCTTTTTTTGACTTAACTTTTTAAATCCAAGCTCTTTTGCCAGCTTATTTGCCTGTTCCAATCCTGCTTTGCTACCATCTATTTTTACATAGGAAAAGTTTCCTTTGGTATCTAATGAACTTGAATCTCTAGTTAAAATACTTTGTCGACTTACAATATCATCTTTTAACAATGAATTGATTTTTCCAGTATTTTCTGACTTTACTTCAAAGATAACATATGCCAATTACTATCACCTAATTCTGCGATATAATAAAATATAATATATAAATCTAATCTTGTATTTTATTTTGAAAGTATCAAATATTTTTCAATTACTGCTCAAGGTTTTTCAGTTGACACTTTTAAGATTTGAAAAAATTTCTGATAAAATACCGATTTATATTATATGAAAAGTCTATGGAAAACTATAAATTCTAATTTTAATTTAATAACTTGGAAATTCACCAGAGGATGGGAATAATGAAAAAGTTTGCCATAAGTGTAATCATATTTTTACTAATAGCAACAACTTGTTTCTCAATTCTCATACCAATGAAAGTTACAGCAGAAGGTAAAACAATTTATGTTGATAATAGGTATCACACTTTTAGAGATGGCAGTGCAGAGAACCCTTATGAGAGTATTCAATATGCTATTAATATTGCAGAAGCAGGAGACACAATATATGTATTTGGTGGAACATATAATGAAACCTTGGTCATTAATAAAAACATTACTTTAATGGGCAGTATTGATAGTGGAAACACAATAATTAATAAAAATGATCGTAACAAATATGTCGTAGAAATAAAAGCCGATTATGTAACCTTTGAACGTTTTAATATATCAGATCCTTATAATTATAATTTGGTATCATTGCTATATATTACTTCAAACAATGTAGTAATTCAAGGTAATAATTTCACAGATTCTAAAACATGGGGGATTTATTTGTATGGATCAGATGATAATACCATAGGAGGGAATTTAGTTTTTAACAATAAAGGAGTAAATTTATATTCTGCCAATAACAATGTTTTTTCAAATAACAATTTTACTAATTGCAAAGAAGCTGGAATTTCAATGTCTTTTTCTTCAAGTGAATCAATTATTTATGATAATGTATTTTATGATTGTAAATACTCAATATATGGGCTTTCAAGTAGTAATAATAATATTACTAAAAATAAAATTATTAATAGCACTTTTCATGGAGTAAAACTATCTGGCGGCAGTAATAACGTAATTGAAGATAATGATATTCAGCACTGCGGTAGTAATGGTATAGATGTTAGTTCTTCAGATAGTAAGATTAACAGAAACACACTTGTTGATAATCAAATTGGATTACTTTTAGGAGGGTCCTACTGCCAGGTAAAGGAAAATTATATTTTAGATTCAACAATTGGCGGTATTTCAACAACCTCAACAAATAATAATGTGATTTATTTAAATCGTTTCTCACGTAATTTTGTATATAATGCCAAAGAGGAAGGCGACAATCATTGGTATTATGGGACCCAGGGTAATTATTGGGATGATTATGATGATATTGATGAGGATTTAGATAAAATCGGAGATTCACCATACAAAATTTCCATAGGTGGCCAAGATATGTATCCTTTAGGATATTTCCTAAAACCCCCAGAAAAACCAAATGACCCAGTTCCAGAAGATGGCGAGGACCAAGTAGGTCTTTCAGTAACTTTAAGTGTTACAGTATTGGATCCAGATAGTGACACAGTAGATGTATTCTTTTATAGTGCTACTGACGATAAATTGTATGGTGTTGATTATAGGGTTCCTGTTGGCGAAGAGGCAATGTGTAGTTTCACACTCCCTTTTCAAACAACATTTTTATGGTATGCAACAGTTACAGATGGTAGATTAGATAATAAATCAAATATTTGGATTTTCACAACTAGAGAAATACCTCCTTTAAATAAAAAACCAATTGCCGATCCAGGTGGAGAATATTCTGCAGCAATAGACCAGGAAATCACCTTTAATGGCTCTAAAAGTTATGATTCAGATGGAGAAATTGATTTTTATCGTTGGAATTTTGGGGATGGAAGCAGTGAAATATTAGATATTCATCCAAAGCATAGTTATTCTGATGAAGGTACCTATATTGTAACTTTGACAGTAGTGGATAATGATGGTAGAAGTAGTACATCAACCACCGCAGCCACAATCTCAAGTACATCAAATATTGCACCTGTATCAATTATCACAACTCCAAATTCAACAAAGCCTAATGTCTTTTTTACAGTTGATGGTTCAGGTAGCTATGATGCTGATGGAACAATCACTAATTATACTTGGAATTTTGGGGATGGCACAATAAAATACGGAGTAACGGCCACTCATAAATACATAAATCCTGGAACATATACTGTAATGCTAACAATAGTAGATGATAATGAAAATGTTAAATCTACTTATTCGATTGTAAGTGTTGTTGCCTCTAAGGAAGGTTCACCAGGATTTGAAATAATTTTAGGATTTATTGCAATTGTTATTATAATTGTATATAAAAAAAGAAGATTTTTAAAAAATTGATATAATTCTTATTATTTTCACCCAGTTTTCAGCCACTTAAGAGATTCAAAAAAGGAAAATTAGGAATATTTTAAAGAAATAATTTTATAGGCAAATTATATACATCTTATGTGAGGAAATGGGTTGCTATGATGATTTATTGTCCAAAATGTGGCTTTAATTTAGATGAAAAATTCAAGTTTTGTCCAAATTGTGGAAAAAATTTAAATGGCGACTTTATTTTCTGCCCAGGGTGTGGTAAAAAAATGACAAAAGTAAAAAATGAATCTAAACAAGAGATTAATCCAATAATATCTACCCCAAAGAGAACAAAAAATAAATTTAAATTTCCTAAAATATCTTTTAAAAATAAAAAGAGAATATTACCTATACTTATCATTTTCGTAATCGCAATTGTAGTAATTGCTGCGGTTGCAATAGTACTATTAAATTCTGGTTCAGATGAATCTGAAACAGGAGGTAGAACATTTACAATAACTATTACCAATGACTTTTCCAAAAATGCCGAATGTTATTTAGTTATTGACAATATAAGACAAGGAACCTTTGGCAATCCGGGATTTACTGTAAATGCAAATGACGACGCGACTATTACAATAAATGAAAAAGATTTGATGTTTCAAAGGGACAAATATAATATAAAACTTTTTGTCACAATAGATGGTGATATATTATCCGACACTGCTGAGGCTGTAACATATTCTGCAAGTTTTATAATTGATAATGAAGAAGGACAAATTGATAGATATTACGTAGAATGTACTGATTATTCATAGATTATGTAGAAATTGATATTTTTTATTTAAATTATCAAAAATTTCTTTACAGTTAATTATATCTGTTCTAATTCGTCTTAATGTTAATATGATATAGATTTTTTTAAGAAAATTATATAACTATTTGTCTCATATGTGCAAAAAGGGAAAAATATGAAGAAAATAAAATCAATTTTACTTCTTATAATTCTAATCTTGAGTGGGTTTTCTACAATTACTTCAACAGCAATAAAATTGGATAATAAAAGTAAAATAAATTCACCAATGTCAAATGATTTTGATCCACTTGTTGATGTATCTATAACTATTGAAATATTGGCCATTAGAACACTTGATAAAATCGATAAATATAATGAAGCAGATTTCTTTTTAGAGTTAGTAATAAATGAAGAAAAATTTGAAAGTCCGGTGTGGAATAATACTAATTATTTGTATGATTGTTGGTCTGTGACAAAAAACGTGCCTGATGATATTGATTTAGTGAATATCACTCTTAAATTATGGGATTGGAATTTAAATGGAAAAAAAATCTGTGATATTAGCAATAAAAAAAATAGTAATGATGAAGGTTTTGATATCAACATTATATATGACTTAAAAACAGGCCGTTGGTATGGAGATGATTATGCAGTAGGTGATTCTAGTGGTTATGGGCGAGTTTGTGGAACCGGTGATGGTAGCATTTACGAAAATGAAGCAGATTGTGAAATTTGGTTTAACATTTATCAAAATGATTTTGATAATGATGGTATACCATACTGGGTGGAAACTTATGTTTACCAAACAGATCCAACAGTAAATAATTCTGGTGAAGACAATGATAATGATGGCCTTCCAATTGAATGGGAGCACAAATGGGGATTCAATCCAAAAATCTGGGATGATCATGAGCATTATGACCCAGATGGCGATAGTATAACAAATTTAGAAGAATTTCTCACTTCAAATTTTAATTCAGATCCCTATAGAAAAGATATATTTTTGGAATTAGATTTTATGGGGGATAGTCCAAAAGGGGCAAAAAGTATTGTTACGAAAAATTCTGAAGAAATATTAAAAAATCCATTTCATCGTCGAAATATTATTTTTCATATAGATAGTGGATTAATAAATGGTGGTGAAATAATACCATTTGATAATAAAGTAAATTTTGATGATGTGTTAGAGATATACCAAAATTATTTCCTTCACAATGATGAGAACAGTTGGCGGAGAGGAGTATTTCATTATGGAATATTTGTTTACTTTTGTGTACCTGCTGGATATGGTTTTAGTGGAGATATTTCCCCCTATTGGGGGTACATCCCTGGTACAAACTGTTTTGTTGTTTCAAGTCAAAAAATGAAACAAAGATCATTATTTGCCTTTAAACCTTTAGAGTATATTTATGCATCAGTAATAATGCATGAGATGGGCCATAATTTTGGTTTTAGGGCAGGTAAACCTTTTGGTTGTGACAGTCAAATAAGTAAATATCCTTGGCAAATTGGTTATTGGTTTTATCGCAATTATAAGAGTATTATGAATTATCGATATACGTACAAGATTTTAGATTACTCAGTTGGATCTCACGGTCGTAGAGATCATAATGACTGGGCAAATATTGATTTAACTTATTTTGAAAAACCAATGAAATGATAAAGAAGAATAACTTACTATAATCATTTTTTTTCAACTAGAGACTAATTAAGAAAATATACAAAAAATTGATGTTACAATTTATCAATTTTATTTATTGAACAAATCAAATATTTTTTTTGTATTCCTTCTGTTTTGTTCAATAATCTTAAAAAAAGCTTTAATTGAATAGATGGAAGTTATATTAAATGTAGATAAACAAATTGAATTAAATAAAAGAAGTGTTAGAATGATAATAATTGATAAATCATCAATTGATATAAATCCTCCTATTAATTTTTATATTATGGGGGGTGGGTAATTTGGTTACATGTAGAAAAAATGTATATAGATTTGAAGGAACTGAAGAAAATGTTGAAAATTTCTTTAAGTTAGCTGAGTTTCATGGTTTAATAAAGAATATTAAAATTGAAAAATTAAACGATAAAGAATGTAGTATTCTTGATGATTTAACACAAAGTCAGAGAAAAATTCTTAACTTTGCAAAAAAATTTGGATATTACGATTATCCTCGAAAAATAACTAGTGAAGAATTATCCAAGAGAACAGGGATAGACAAAGATGTAATTCTTGAAAGTCTTAGGAGGGCAGAAAAGCATATAGTAGCAAAAATTTTAGATGATAATGTAGTTTAAATGTCTAAATTTTTAACATTTGAGAATTTAATACTAAACAACATTCTTCCTGTTAGTTTCATTTCAAGAAAATGCAATATTTTAAAAAGTAAATTATATTAGGCATATGTAGAGATATTAATATGAAATCCAAAAAAAAATTACAAATTTCATCAATGTTTTTTTTTATAATTCTTTTTGTTTCAATTATTTCTGGATGTGTAGAACAGAGCGATGAAGAAAATGCAAAAACCCCTACAAGAGATTCTTTGATTATTGGCATTACAGAACCTGTTCATGGTTTTCATCCATATATCCATAGTTATGATGTTGTTACTATGATGGTAAATATGAACATATTTAATGGCTTGGTCGAATTCGATCAAATTATGAGAACAAAACCTAAACTAGCAATTTCTTGGAATAATCCAGATAATCTTACATGGAGATTTTATCTAAGAGAAAATGTTAAATTCCATAATGGCTATGATTTTACCGCTGAAGATGTAAAATTCACTATTGATTATATTAAAAACAACGAAAGTCATGTCTTAAAAAATTTGTTAACTTCGGTTAAAGAGGTAAAAATTGTAAACAACCTTACTGTAGATATTATAACAGAAAAACCATGTCCCATTCTTTTGAATAAATTAATTGACATACCCATAGCTTCTAAGAGACATATTGAAGAAAAAAATGAGGATTGGCCTATTGGAACAGGTGCTTATAAACTAATAAAATATGAACCCGATGAATACATCATACTTGAAAAAAATGATATGTATTGGGAAGATTTAGAAGTCAAAAATGTTACATTTAAAATAATTTGTGACGATGAAAAAATGAAAAACTCAACCATGTGGGGAGAAATTGACATTGCAAGTAGTATTTTACCTAGGTACTATAATGAAATTTCTAATTGTTCTGGAATCAGAGTTGAGCGAAGTAATCAGGCAACTGTATTTTATTTAGGTTTTGATTTCCGGGAAAACAACAGTGTTGCCTATAAAGGAGAAAAAAATCCGCTTTCGGATGTTAGAATTAGAAAAGCAATTTATCATGCAATAAATATTACTGAAATAATTGATAATGTATTAAACGGCTCGAATTTTGCAGAACCTGCTTCTCAATTCGTTTCTCCTATGATTTTTGGTTATAATCCTAATATTAAAAGATTAACTTATGACATGAAAATTGCTAAGGACCTTTTATTAGATGCAGGATATCCAGAAGGTTTTGAATTAGTACTAGAGATTCCTGATGATGCTGAAAATCAAAAACGTATTGGATTTCTAATCCAGAGTCAACTATCAGAAATCATAGATGTAAAAATAAATCTGATAACAATTGAAGATTGGTATATGAAGATATGTGAAAGGAATATATCTTGTTATATGCTTGGTTGGTTGGCTTCTACAGGTGATGGTGGAGAAGTATTTGATTATATGTTAAGGACTGTTGACAAAGAATCAGGCATTGGAACCTACAATGTTGGATACTATTCCAATGCTGATGTTGACAGTATAGGAGAAAATGTTTCTCATATATTGGATCCTGAGGATAGGTTGGACCTAATGCAGCAGGGTTTTAAAATCGCTATGGATGATATTGCGTGGGTTCCACTTTATGTTCCAAAGTATATATATGCATTAGCTGAAGATATTGCATGGGATCCTGGCCCAGGTATGTTGATTGCCGTGGAAGATATTGGTTTTAAACAATAAATAGGGCTTAGAGGTTCTTAATAATGAAAAAGCTAATTACACTGAAAATAAAAACAATAATTCCTATTTTCTTTATTCTTATAATAGTTTTTGTTTTAAGTTCTCTTGTGATTATAGACCGTGAATACAATGTAGCTAGAGAATCCCTTATAAATGGAGCAGAATCTTATTCTAGTTTATCAGCTGTTACATTAATATCTAAATATGATCGTTACTATGAATCTGGTTTTTATCAATTTATTCAAATCGTTGATGATTTAATGATGCTTAATGAAAATGTGTATCATATTCAAATTGTCAATGTAAATGGGAAAGTATTGTTCAATACCACCGAACTATATAAAAAAACAAAATATGATGAAAATATTTTTGGGGAAAGATTTATTGAAGATAAAAAGCTAATTGAAAAATATAGCTCATCTACACCTTCAAAACAGATTTTTGAAAAAGACCAATACATGGAAATAATTCAACCCTATATAGACGAATGGGGGAGGCATGACTACTCTGTTGGATACCTCTTTTCTCTATCTAGATTAGATGCGATGAAACAAGAGATGATTAATACTGTTTTTATTTACTCGGGAATATTCATCATTATCTCATTTCTGCTTATTTTCGTACTTTTTAATCGATTTATTACCGTTCCAATTGGGGATTTGATAAAAGGTGTAAGATTGATGAGTCAAGGTAAACTTGGCGCCAAAGTAAGAGTTAAATCTGAAGATGAACTAGGTGAACTTGCTTCTGCTTTTAATAAAATGAGTGAAGAATTAAAAAAATCCCAAGATAGTCTTAAAGAGTATAGCCAAGATCTTGAAAAATTAGTTACAAAAAGAACTGAGGAGTTAGAAGATAAAACTGCATATCTTGAGACTATTAATAAAGATTTAATTAAAACCAGAAAAGAGTTGAATATTCTAAATAAGAATTTAGAAAAAAGAATTAAGGAAAGAACCGAAGAAGTAGAGCAACTTTTAAAGCAAAAAGATGAATTTATAAATCAACTAAGTCATGATTTAAAAAGCCCATTAAATCCAATGACAATGCTACTTCCTATACTTGAAAAACAGGAAAATGACCCTAAGAAAATACAGTGTTTTAAAGTTTTAAGAAGAAATGTAGAATACATGAAAAATATCGCAACTAAAACACTTCAATTAGCAAAATTAAACTCCCCCAAAACAAAATTTACAATGGGGAAAATTGATTTAAAAGATGAGATTAACAAGATTCTTGAGAACAAAAAAACTTTATTTGATAGTAAAAGCATTGATGTAAATAATAAAATTAAAAATGAATTTTTAATAAAGGCTGATAAACTAAGATTTGAGGAGTTAATGACAAATATTTTAGAAAACGCTGTAAAATATTCTAAAAACAATGGAAAAATTACCCTAAATGTTGAAAAAGAAAACGATTTTGTAAGAATTTCTATTAAAGATAATGGCACTGGTATGACTAAAAACCAAATCAAACACATATTTGAAGAATTTTATAAAGTAGATAAATCACGTCATGATTTTGAAAGTAGTGGTTTAGGATTAACTATTTGTAAGAGAATTGTTGAAAAACATGGAGGAAAAATATGGGTCGAAAGCCCAGGAGTTGGTAAAGGAACTACAGTATTTTTGAGTATGCCAATATATTTGAAAAATAGTAGCAATTAATATTAAAGATTAAACAATATGTAGCTTAAGGTTGGGAAAGTATGAAAAAAATCATGATAGTGGATGATGAACAAGATCAAATCTTTTCGGTTAAAACCGGTTTTGACCAAGAGTATGCCAATGAATATGAAATTATTCCTGCTGAAAGTGGAAAAAAATGTTTTGAACTTTTGAAAAAAAATGTAAGACCTGATCTCATACTCTTAGATATTATGATGCCAGGGATGGATGGATGGGAGATATTTGACAAATTAAAAGCAAATCAATCTTGGAAGGACATTCCAATAATATTTCTTACTGCTCGATCTGACGGTCTAGCTGCAAATGCAGGGGCTATGATTGCAGATGATTATATTGAAAAACCTATTGATATTGAAGAATTAAAAACAAGAATTGATAATGTTTTAAAGAAGGCAAAGAAATAAATCAATTTTTATTTTTTTAGCTCAGGTAGAAAATTACTTTTATGAATTTTTGTGACATAAAGATAATCGTAATTAGTTATATCACCTGGAAATTTACTTCTAATATCTTCCATTAACCCATGGAAATGTTCAAAGTTTAATGTAAAAATAGATAATTCTAAATCGCATCCACCTACGGCTTTGTGTATCTCCCAGATGAAAGGTATACTACTTAGGTAACTAATAATATAATTTTTTTTATCGTAATTTCTAAGAGAGAGGTTAACATTAAACGGTTTAAATCCTAATTTGTTGGTATCTAATGATATTGAATATCTTTGAATTATCTCTTTTTCCATCAAATTCTTAATTCTATTGAGTATTGTTGTAGAGGTCATATTGATATTTTTTGCAATTTCAATACTGGGTATCCTAGAATTTTTTGCTAACATACATAGTATTTGATAATCTACATTGTCTATATCAGCTACTTGACCGGTATATCTATACTCATATGCTTTTTCGCCAGAATGAGCAGAATCTGTAAAAACGGTAGCATGTTTATAACCAAATCTTTCGTACAATTGTGAAAAATTGATTTCTTTTAGATAATATCTAAAATTTTTCAATGTTTCTTCATAAAATGAATAAAATTCCTTTGGGTTTTTAACTAATATTGTTGTAGTAAAATCATATCTACCTTTTGCAGAAGCAGCACTCCAGGTGTTGTGATATTCAGTGAAGTAATTAATTATCTCTTTCTCTTTTTCTGGCGATACATATTGAAAGACAAAATTTAATCGATATACAGAATATCCCAACTTAAAAACATCAATCATTGAAGTAAAATTCTGAATTATATTGTCTTTTACAAGCCGGTCTATTCGATATTTTACAACAGTCTTTGGTAATCCTACCTTTTTTCCTATTGATGCCAAGGATTCTCTTGAATTTAGAAAAAGATGATATATTATCTTATAATCTTTTGAATCCAAATCAGGCATTTTCCTAATTATTCTCCATATTTTATCAATATTTCAGTTTTGATTATTCAAACATTAAAGATAAATCTTTTGATTCTAAAAAATATTAATAATGTACTTATCAAAAATAGATGAATATTATTCATTTAATATTATTATTAACTAATAAAAGTTTTTATTAATTTTTGAGTAATTAAAGACAAAAACTTTTTTATTTCAATACAAACATTTAAATTAATATAACAAATAACTATTTTGAATATTTAACGGGAGGAACAGTAAATGAAGAAAAGAATTATTTTAAAAGAACTGAGCATCTTGATCTTTACATCAATAATTACAATTTCAACAATTACTGTTTCTAGTAATTCAAATGAATTATCTGAAAAAAATGAAAAACATTGTTTAATAATTAATTCCTTTAGCGATGCTGATATAGTCTGGGATAATAATATGAATTATACTGATACTTGGTACGCAATATGGGATGAGGTAAATAATTTTGATATGACTATCGCAGATGACTTTTTGTTTATTGAGGATACAGTATTAAATAAAATGAAATGGATTGGAGGTTATAGCGATTTACACTATCCACAAGGAAATTTTGATTGGTCGATTGTATTTTATGATGATGATGGAAGTGAAAATGCTGCAGGAATAATTAAAACTGTATCAGTGTACAATCCTAACCAATACGATAAATTTCTCCTTGAAGATAGCGGCTATCACATTTTATATGAATATTCAATAAACTTGACCGAGCCAATCTATTTTGAAGGAAATACAAAATATTGGGTAGCTATGTTTGGAATGAGCACTTCACCTCCTACATCGATACTTGGATTACATGGATCACAATTGTTGCACAGCTCAATAATTGGCAGTACAGCTATGGGAATCCCTTATTGGTCAAATTTTGATTATGACACATGCTATCAATTAATTGAAGCCAAAGCTGATTTAAAATGTGAAGGTAATTTAAGTTGGATGGAGATAGAGCCCGGTTCTGTTGTTAAAGGTAATTTTTTGTTAGAAAATATTGGTGAGAAGGGGTCGTTATTGGATTGGGAAATCCAAGAAACACCTGAGTGGGGAACATGGATATTTTACCCTGATGATGGTGAAGATTTAACACCTGAAGATGGAACTATCAAAGTTAATGTAACAGTTATTGCTCCTGAGAAAAAAAAGAAGGATTTTAACGGACATATCTCAATAATCAATACAAAGGATAATAGTGATTTTGAGCTAATTGAGGTTTCCTTGTCAACACCATTTATTAAACAAAAAAATAACAATCTTTTCTATAATAGGATTTTAAATTTATTTCCAAATGTTTTTCCGATACTGAAGTACATACTCACACAATAAAACTGCAACAATCTCTTTTTTTCATATTTCAATATATTTTTTTAAAATTAAAATATATCATTTGAGGTAAAAAATCTCACTTATTTAACGTAAAAAATGTGTCATTTAACATGAGAAAAAGAGGTTGACCAAGCCGATGGAGGGATTTGAACCCCCGACCTGCTGATTACAAGTCAGCCGCTCAACCGGTCTAAGCTACATCGGCATTTTCTTTGCTGTAATGTCGATTCCTATATAAAATTCTCTGGGTGTGTAGGATTTAATCTTTCTTATATCAAATTTTTCAATGGAGAATTTCATGTTTTCAGCTATCTTTTTCAACTCAAGTATTCTATATCGAATATTTTCATCCTCTAGGATATCGTAATAATGAATGATACATGTATTGCCTGCAATTTGTAAAGCATTTCTGAAAAATACAATTGAGGAAAATGGTAAATTCATAATAATTCGATTGGCTTTTTCATGTATTAAATTTATTGATTCTTTTGCATCTGCATGCAATAACTCGATTTTATTTAGAACATTATTCTTAATAATATTTTGTTTTGCATATTGTATTGCTAATCTATTTTTATCTATGGAATATACTATTTTAGGATGTGCATACTTTGCAATCATTATTGAAAAGGGTGCAACTCCTGTAAACATATCAACAACAATTTCGTTTTTTCTTACAAGTTTTTCCACTCGTTTTCTTTCATTTGCCAACCTAGGCGAGAAATATGTTTTTTCCACATCTAAATTGAATACCAATCCATATTCTATGTGAGTAGTTGATGTATTTTTTTCTCCCGATAATAAAGTCATTTTTCTTGTTCTAAACTCTCCCTTCACTGCTTCAACTTTATAAACTGATTTAATGTTTTTATTTATCTTTATAAGTGCTTCCCCGATTTCGTGTTGAAATTCTGATAATTCTTTAGAAAGTTTAATTAGAATTATATCTCCAATAACATCGTAAGAAGTAGGTAATTTTCCTTTAATTTCTTCCGGTAATATCAAAATTTCTTTGTACGATTTAGGTTTATATGTAATTTTTTCAAATTCCTTTTTAACTATAGTATACAAACTAAATTCGTCTGTAATTTCCACTAAGGGAAAATAAATATATTCTTTGTCTTTACTAATTCTTAAATCCTTTCTTATTAGTTTTTTTTCAGAAAGTAATCTACGTGTTTTTTCAGCTTGTTTTAGCTCAACACGCAAACTGTTAGCTAGACATTTCATCTTTTATACAATCTTTATCTATTTGTAAAAGTTACTGTTAAAAAAATCCCGCCTCCCGGATTTGAACCGGGGACCTGCCGGTCACGGCCTATAGGGTCTACAGCCGGCCGCTCCAGCCAGACTGAGCTAAGGCGGGATTGCATGGCCCAAATAAACAAAGGTATATTTATTAGTTAAGGTTAATGTTTAATTAGTATTTTATGAAATTATGCTGATTTTTTATTATAAAAAGCTTTAATTATGTCCTTTATATTTCTCGGAGAGTGATTCCCACTGAAAATTAACATTTTAATGCCCACTCTTAATGAACAAGCAGGCATCGGTAAAACAATTGATTCAATTAATAAGAAAATTTTTAAAATTAAGAATTGGGATTTGGAAATATTTATTATCGATGGTAGATCTAAGGATAAAACCCAAGAAATCGCAAAAAAAAAAGGTGCAAATGTAATAATTGAAAAACAGCGAGGATATGGTCGGGCCTATAAAACAGGAATGGCAAAATTAAAGGGAGACATTGTAATAACTGGAGATGGAGATGCAACTTATCCTTTTGATAAGATACATGATTATATTCAATATTTAATAGATCAAGATTTAGATTTCATTACAACTGATAGATTTGCTGAACTCAAACATGGATCTATGTCTGTGAAACATGCATTTGGTAATATAGTACTTGCTACGGTACTAAAAGTACTTTTTTTTATTAACATTAGAGATTCTCAATCAGGTATGTGGATATTTAAAAGAGAAGCATTAAAGAAAATTCAACCTCTTGAAGAATTTAGTGATGGCATGCCTTTTTCAGAAGAAATTAAAATCGAAATGTTTTCTACCAAGGATTTGAAATGTAAAGAAATCCCCTCAACTCTTTATACTCGTGAAGGGAGAGTAAAACTTGATAGCTTCAGAGACGGATGGAAGAACTTAAAATTTCTTTTTAAAAAGAGAATAACCGGTTAATTCTTACTTTAATAAAAGTAAAAGATTTTTCAACCTTGAGTATGATTCATATATGAAAACATGGATCCATTAATGACCTTCTGGATTTTTTTAATAGGCATTATTGTTGGAGTTATCATAGGATTGACACTAATTCATAAAGTGGCAATTTATCCTTTGCATAAGAAAATAGAAAAACTCTCAGAAAATGTATATTCTAAGGAGGCAAAAGTTGAATTTTTCAAAAAATTGAAAAAGAATAATTATCCATATTCTATTGAAAATTTTAGATATATTAATAACCCATTTGATGGAGTACAATTTGAAGAGGATCAAATTTTTTTTGTTTCAATCACAAATGAAATCACACCTAATCAAAAGAATTCAATTAGATTAGTTAAGGAGGGAAAAATTAATTGGTTAGATTTTAGGATAAGATAGAATTATTTTAATGCTTCTTTTTTTCCAGTATAGAAATTTCTATTTGGACTTAATAGATTAAAAACTTCTTTTTTTATTATTGGAGAACCTCTAGCAATCAAATTTGCTAGGTTTAAACCAACCCCAGGACCCATCATGAATCCCTGTCCACACATACCGATTGCCAAATAAAAACCTTCAATACCCAACGGCTTACCTACAACCGCAACCCCATCGGGCGTCATTGGATAAAGTCCCCTCCAAATTCTTCTAATTGTTAAATTTTTAAATCTTGGAATTAAATTTACTAATCTTCTTGCCATTATCGGCATAAATTCAGAGGTTGAATCAATATCTTCACCTGGAATTATATTAATTGGAGTATAACAAAAGATAATTTGTCCTTCTGAACATTGACCGAAATAAAAATTTGCAGTTTTTCCTTCAGGACCTGGCCTTAAATCTACAACCAAAGGTTCTAAAAATTGCTTAACTGGGGAAGTGATCCCTGCTTCATGACTATCGGGATTTACTGGAATATCAAGATTTGCCATTTTGCAAATTTGTGATGCATGAGCGCCTGCAGCATTGACCACACATTCAGATTGATACTTATTTTTCCCTGTTTTAACACCTTTAATTACTAGATTTTTTCCATTGCTTTCAGTTAATAATTCAATAATACTTTCATTGTATTTGTATTCGGCACCGAGTTTTGTTGATTCATTTGTAAAAGACTCAGAAGATAGCAATGGACTGACCTGTCCATCTTTAGGAGAAAAAGTTCCACCAATTAATCCTTTTTCATTAATACCTGGAATTATTTTTTTTATTTCACTTGAATCATACCAATCTATTTCAAGGCCAAATTTTTTTTGAATCGGAAGAATTGACCTTAATACATCTTCATCCTCTAATCTGTACACTGGGAAACTGTATCCTCCGCCTTTCCAACCAATATCCGTACCAATTTTCTCTTTCCATGTTGAAAATATATCGAGACTCTGAAGACAAATTTGAATTTTTGCAGGATCTGAGTGCGTTGCTCTAACCCCACCAATTGCTGCTTTATTTTGCCCCTGACCAGAAGATGCAAGTTCGTCTAATACAAGAACTTTCATTCCCTCTTTAGCTAGGAAATAGGCAGTGGGAGCACCGACTGAACCTGCCCCAATAACAATAACATCGAACTCTTTATTCACGCATCATCCTTCCCATCTAGAAATGCTTTCATTGTAACTTCTTGCGTAAATGGACGTTCAACTGGAGGTTTTACATCCTTTAAATCAATTCCAAGTTCTCTAAATATTCTCATTACAAGTTCAGTACAGGTTTTTCCACCGCAGGGGCCCATCCCAACCCTTAAGGCTGCTTTGATTGCATTTATGTCTCTTGTTCCGGTCTTTAAGATATAATCTTTAATTTCCTTTTTAGTTACTCTTTCACAACGACACACGATTATTTCATCATCATTATTTTCTTTTACTTTGTAAATAGATTTCTTCACAGGTGGATTTTTTATTTGAATTCCAGCTACATAATCAACTTCTTTAAAAGGTACTTCAAGAGAAACAAGTGTTCTTTTATTCTGCCATTTTGACTTTTTCATTCCAATTAATTTACCATGCCCAATTACTTCTCCTTCCATACCTGTAGTTATTACTTTCTGTCCTGTTTTAATTGCACCTTGAGGCATTTCCCAAGGAATTACTACCCTTGCCGTTTTTTTCGATTTATCGTATTTCTTATCAACAAGAGTTATTGCCAGTCCAGGACAAATAGAAACACACCTTGTACATCCTAAGCAATCCCCATCAAATTGAGGTCTTCCCATCATTGTTGAATCCTTTATTTTAATACTTTGAAGTACACATGCTTCGGTACATGGATTGCATGGTATTTCTTGAGCGCAGCGAATTACTGGGTAGAGATCTTTTCCTTTTGGAGGGGGAAATAAACCTTTAACTGGACCAGGTTTACTTCTTAAAATATTTATTAATTCAATCCATTCGGGGGGAATCTCTACTTCATAACCTAAATCTAGAAGAATTCGTCTTGCAGCAATTCTCCCAGATATCATTGCTGCAGAAGCTTCAGCAATTGTATCTGCATCACCTGCGGAATATGTTTTGATTTTAAATTTCTCTGCTTGTTTTTTTATCTCATCAACCGGAGTAAGTCCTACAGCAATCAATAATGTATCTGCTTCAAAAACTGCTTCAGTTCCTTTAATGGGTCTAAATTTTTCATCATTTTTAGCAATTATTACTCTTTCAAGATGATTTTTTCCTTCAGCTCTTAAAACAGTATGAGATGTATATACTGGAACCCCCAAGCGTTTTATTTTATCAAGATGAACTTTGTAACCTCCTACATAGGGAAGCGCTTCAACAATACCAATTACATCTATACCAGCCTGAAGAGCATGATATGCACCAATTAATCCTACATTACCTCCACCAACAATAAATAATTTATCTGTAGGCTTAATTAAATCCCTATTAACTAAAGTTTGAAAAGCACCTGCTCCATAAACACCAGGCAAATCACACCCAGGAAATGTCAGAGTTTTTTCCCTTGCACCAGTTGTAATTAAAATTCTTTCAGGTTTTACCAGTATATACCTACCATTTCTAACAACGCCAACATAACCATCTGAAAAAACACCAACAACGGGAGAATTTATCCACGATTCCACACTTGTCTCACTGTCTATTAAATCTGAAAGATTATCACCTATATCCATGCCTCGACTTCCAGCATAGCAGTCTCTAATTGAACCAAAGAAGTTATGTGTTTGTAGACTTAGTTTCCCACCTAATAATTGTTTATCATCACAAACAATACAACTTATATTCATTTTACCTAATTCAATTGCAGCAGACATTCCTGCCGGTCCACCACCTATTATTAAAACTGGTGTTTCAATTCGTGGGGTTTCCCTTTCAGTATTAATTGCCTTATCATTTTCAAGTAGAGCTGGAAGACCATCAAGAGATCTTACATCCATACCATCACTTACTGGTGTGATACACGATTTTACCGGGATATCATCAGCAATAACAAGACATTGGGCACATTGTCCATTTGCACAAAACATGCCCTGTGCAGATTTATCTTTTTTATGCCAACCGAAGATATGAATGTCATTGGCAAATAAAGCTGAAGAAATCATTTCTCCGTCTTTTCCTTTTAAAGTTTTACCATTGAATTTAAATGAGATATATCTTGGATTTTTTTCAACAGAGAGAATTGGATGTTTTTTAATCCTAGATTCAATCATTAAAAATCACCCTCAATAGAGGAAAGTAATATTCTGAAAACATCAGTTATTTCAACATCAATAATACGCCAAGATCCTTCTCTTGAACTCATTAAAAGATGGGATTGACAATAAGGGGATGTACAAATAATTTGCTCAGCACCTTTATCAAAAGCCTCTTTCATTAAATTAATTGCAGATTGTTTTGAGTTTCCATCTATTTTTTCAAATTTACTATGTTTACATTTTCCATTCAGTTCCACTATATTTAAACCAGGAATTAAGCTTAAGATATGTTTTGTCGCGTTATAAAAAGGATCTCTTTTCATCTCACAAGCTTTGTGAATAGCAACTGTTTTTTTCAATGGAAATAGCTTTTTAATGTCTTTTATCCCTTTAAGAAGTTCATCGACAATCGACAATATATTATGATAATTATTATCATTTGAAAAGCTTGTATAAGCTTCAGGTGTCCCAATTATTATGCTTTTTGGCCTTATTTTTTGGTATATGCTAATATTTCTCTCAGATATTTTTGATACTATTTCCTTGTATTTTTCTTTATCTAAATTTAACAATCCTTCTGGTGGACATGAGAAACCTCCTATTGTCCCTACATCAATTTGAAATATTTTTAGTAATTCATATATTGCACGTCTTGTATGTTTAAGATCAAAAAGATTATGGGCATCTCCCATTAATTCTAACAAAGGCATACAACCTTCAAAATATGCTATTTCATTTTGCTTCACATAAGGATTATCTAAAAATTCATCTTTAGGTACAATATCTCTATTTGCATTCATTAACCTTAGCAGAATCATTGATTCTCCAAATGGACTGATTATAGAATTTGGAATTGGTACATTCATTTTTTTCAAATTTTTTTTGTCTAAATCCTCTGAAAAATCCTTTAATAAATTCAAAGGATTCTGTCCTTTTGGTAAATCAACATATCTAATTCTATCAGGAGAAATCCCCAATGAATTTAATAATTTCCAAGTGTTTTTGACCACAAGTTCGGGAGATTCCTCCCATGGTAAATAGTGAGATCCTGTGGCTCTATCTGGTTTTATTACAAGAAGTCCTCTTTTTGTTTGAGCTAGTGCCCTAATAAGAAACATTGGAGAGGGCTTCCTTGCAGACATTAATTCTATAACACCATCATAGGAATCAAACAGAGGAGAAGGAGTACTCCAATAACTCATTAAAGCCTTTACACCATCATATGGTGTTTCTTTTTCATTTAATCTTTTAAGTATTTCATCATCCGACATAAAGCCTTGACTTATTGCACCACTGGGACATTCAGAAACGCAAGCTGCACATGAAGCACAAGAAAAATGAGATACCTGGGATACTGGTCTTTTATCTTTAGTGATAATATTTTTTATTGCTCTATATGCACATACTTCCTCACATCGTCCACATCCTATACATAAATTACTATCGACTTTTGAGGTTAGACTGTATAAATGAACAGTCTTTTTTATTTTACCAGAGCTTAATTTAAAACTTGCAGGTCCATTATCGTAAATTTCTTGAGATAATTCAAGTGGAGATTTTACAAGAACTGTTTTATCCTCAATCTTTGCAACTAATTGTTTATTTCTACAATTTGGAAGACAAGTTGGACAAGCATAACATGGGCCACATGTAAAGCATCTAGATGCTTCCTCAACCGCTTGAAAATCTGAATATGTTCCTTCTACTTCTTCAAAGGTTGAAACTTTATCTTTGACCTTTTTACTGGGGAAATGTATAGACTTACTTCTAATAGGTGAACCAAGATAGATTTGTAATGTTTTTATTAATTCTTCAGGTTTGGAAGGGGGTATTTTCCTTAAGAATGAATCGATCCCTCTAGCCGCTTCATGCCCTCGACCAATTGCATCAACAACTGATGAGGGACCCATTTCAACATCACCAGCAGCAAATATTCCTTTGAAAGTAGTTTTTCCATATTCTGAAACGTCAATTATTCCTTTACTTGTTGTTACTTTTACTCCATTTATTGGACCAACATCAGGCATTGCCCCAATAGCAAAAATAATCGTTTTTGCATTTATAGTAAAAGAACTATTTTCAATTGGAATAGGCGTTCTGCGTCCTGATTTATCTGGTTTTCCAAGTTTTGCTTTGAAAAATTCAATGCCAATTGTTTTTCCATTTTTTTCAATAATTCTTTTGGGGATAGCAAGAGTTACAATATCAACTCCCTCTTCTTCTGCTGCTTCTATTTCCTCAAGATTTGCAGGAATTTCATCAATACTACGTCTATATGCGAGGATGACTTTTTTTGCGCCAAGTCTTAATGCAGATCTTGCAGCATCAAAAGCGGTGGAACCACCACCAACTACAACAACATCCCCTCTAATTTTCCTTGGTTTACCTTCATTAATTTGCCTTAAGAAAATTAGAGAATCAATTACACCATCTGACTTTTCACCCTCAATTCCAGGAAAAAAAGATTTTGGCGCTCCCCCTGCAATAAGGATTGCAGAATAACCTTTTTTAAAAAGAGAAGAAGGATCTTTAATTTTCACTCCATTTTTAATTTCAATTCCTAGTGATTTTATCCAATCTATTTCTCTTTTTAATACCCTCTCTGGTAATCTGTATGGTGGTATTCCATATCTAAGCATACCTCCTGCTTCTTTAGAGGCTTCAAAAACAGATACTGAATATCCAATTTTAATAAGATCAACAGCAGCAGTTAAACCGGCAGGTCCAGCACCAATAATAGCAATTTTTTCTGAATATTTGATAGCACAGGGTTCTCTAATTATTGGTCTTCTTGCAAGTTCATAATCAGAAGCATATCGTTTTAGTGCTCTAATTGAAATTGCATCTCCATGAGCACTAAGTTCACACGTATCTTCACATGGTCTAGTGCAGACTCTACCGCAAACGGCTGGAAAAGGATTTGTTTTTCTGATTTCTTCTATAGCTTCTTCAAATTTCCGATTTGCTATTAAATTTACATAGGCTTTGACATTCACTCCAGCAGGACAGGCTTCAGTACATTCGGGTATCCCTTTTACCTCTATATGATATCTCTCACCACCTCTTTGTAAAATACCTCTTTCTCCGCCGATAATTCTTTCTACATTGAATATCTTATTTTGTTGTTTTTTTGTTTTCAGAAGTACCCCCTCAGGTGATTGTTATCTCCTATATAAAAATTATTATGGTAAAAGAAAATTTAATCATTTTACCTGAACATCTTTTATTGAGTGATGCCTTTTAGCAAGTTTCCTAATAATATCGATATTTCTTCCACCTTTACCTATCAATTTTGATTTATCTTTTGGATTCACTTCAATTTTTGCTATACATTCAGGTTCACTGCCCTCAATATCAATATTTTTTATATCATATGGCTTACATAGATTTTGAATAAATCGATTTTTATCTTCATCAAACTCTACAAATTTTATATTTTTCTTAAAAAGAGTGCGGAGTTTTTCCAGTTTCTTTGCTTTGGTACCAATTGCTATGCCCAATTCACCTTTCTCAACAACAAATACTATTCGATCATCCTCTGAAATGCAATCTATTATATGCGCTCCAGAATGCTTATTTGCAAGGTTAATATATTGAACTGTCTCGTTAGAATAAGTAATTTCTACCATTTTATTATTTCCTTGTTTTAACTAGTTGCATTATATTTGATTCTCCTATATCAACCACTGCAAAAGATGAAACTGCAAAGTTTTTGCCACAAATGTAACCTAATTCTACACCATTGGCACTAAAGTTATAAACAGGCGTTTTTTTATCTTTTACCATAGTTGTAACATCATCTGAATATGGACAGTTGTTTGATAAAACAATTATTTTTGCTGTACCATCTTCAATTGCTTTTTTAGTTTGTTTTTCTCCTATTTTTACCTTACCTTTTTTAACAACATCCTTTAATACTTTATTTACGTCAACCATCTATTTCCCCTTCTTTTTCTGTAAAGAATGACCCATAGCAAGTTCGACTGCTCCTGTTCCTAGGTTAACAGGTTGCCCTACTATTATATTTTCTGCAACTCCATTCAATTTGTCAGATTCACCTCTTTGACTAGCTGATAGTAAATGATTAACAGTTATTTCAAATGCAGCTCTTGACAATACAGAACTTTTTTCTCCACTTACACCATGTCTTCCAATAGCTTTTACAGTTCCATCTGAAGTCATTACATCTGCAACCATCATTATGTGTCTTAAATCAACATTTAATCCCTGTTCTGATAACGTATTATGAGCTTCTTGAATAATCATGTTTCTGGCAGCTTCTATTCCTAGTTCTCTAGCAACTGCATGTATATCATTAGTTGAAGTACTGTAGGGATCAACACCATCTATTTCCAATACTTCTTTGAAATTACTACCTTCACTATAAATTACATATCCTTCCTTAGGCTCTTTTCTAATTATTACACGCTTTATACCATCTATTCCTTTAATCTTTAACCCTTTTAAAGATTCATTAACTTGCTGTAAATTCTTATAACCTGGTTCATCAAGCGTAATTTTTATTGCCTTTTTTTCTATAACCGCTCCAATCTTTCTTATGGCATTTACCCGTTCTAATATTTCTTCAAGAGTTAATCCTTTTTTATCCATTGTTTTTTTGTTTGGTCTAATGTTGATTATTAAATTAATTAAATCCATCTCTATATCTGCTACATCTGTAAGTTTTGTAATTTCGATTTTATTTGCAATATCTTTTGCAAGATCCGGATTCAACTTGTATTCATCTCTAAGGTAAATATTCATCATTGGTGTTGAAGGTGCTGATCTTGCATCAACGATTTCTATCAATCTAGGCAAGCCTAATGTAACGTTAATTTCTGCAACCCCAGCATAATGAAAAGTTCTCATAGTCATCTGAGTACCTGGTTCTCCAATGCTTTGTGCACCGACCATCCCACAGGCTTCAGTCGGATCAATAAGATTCTTACCATATTCGATCAAAACATGATCGATTATTTTATTTAATTTGGAATGTAAAGTTTTTTCTTTGACAACTCGCTCAACAATATTATCTACAATATATCTGGGGAGAAATCTATCTTTTAAAATTTTATTTATCTCTGATCTTATTTTTTTATATTCAATAGGTTCTTCAGCTTTCTGTGGTGGGGGCGGAATTTCTCTAATTTTTTCCTCCTTTGTATCTTTCTTCTTTTTTGATACTTTGAGCTTTTTAATTTTAACTTTTTTTGTTTTTTCTTTTATTTCTTTTAATTTAGATTCAGTCTTTTTCCCCCTTACTTTCTTTTCATTTATGACTTTAGGCTTAGTTGATTTTTTTGTATCCTTCTTTGTCCTTTTTACAGTCTTTTCTTTTTTGGTTACAGCAACTGCCATGATTAAGCCTCCTTCTGAATATCATATATTACTCTATCTATATCAACCGATTTACCTTGTGTACTTCTGGATGGATCAATCCCGTCTTCTCCATATATAAATTGAATTATATTGCCTTCAGTATGTCGTACAGTACCATCGTTTTCAACTTTCAGATCTTCCAATGCATTAACTAATCTTCTTTGCATGTAACCAGAACGGGAGGTTCTAACTGCTGTGTCTACTAAACCTTCTCTTCCTCCCATTGAATGGAAGAAATATTCGGTAGGATTAAGCCCACTTTTATAACTACTTGCCACAAAACCTTTTGCACTAGCTCCTAAATCTCCCTTTTTAAAATGAGGTAGGGTTCTGTGTCTATATCCCCTTGAAATTCTCTCACCTCTAACAGCCTGCTGACCTACACATCCAGACATTTGTGACAAATTAAGCATTGAACCTCTTGCACCTGATTTTGCCATTATAACAGCACTGTTGTTTAATCCAAGATATTCACTGGCAATTTCACCAGCCATATCCCTAGCCCGCCCAGTAACTCTCATAATTTCCATTTCTAAAGTTTCTTCTAAACTTCTACCAGGAAGGGATTCAAGTTCATTATTTTCATATGCAGCAACAAGATTTTTGATTTTACTTTGAGCTTTCTTCAATCCATCCTCTATTTGTCGTTTTGCTTCAATTGGTATATCTTCATCATCTATGCTTGTGGTAAATCCATATCTAGTAACCACTGCAATACCTAATCTTGTGACATTATCAATAAATTCTCTACCTGCATCTGTCCCATGGTCCCTTATTATTCTTTCGATAATTCGTCCTTTGAATGAACCAATACTGTTTTCATCGATTATTCCTTTTTTAAGAATACCATTTTTAATTATAACATATGCATTATTCGGGCACTCAGGTGCCTTGCATTCGTCACATTTAAAACATGCTTTTGCCTTGTATTCAAGACTTATATCTTTTGGTAATAAAACACTAAAAATATCTCTGCCATAAACATGAGCTTTTCCATTTATAACATGGGTTTGAGGAAATTTACCTTTGTAATTAAAATATGATAAAATTTGAGCTGTTTCCTCTATTGTAAAAGTTCTATCTTTATATGTTAGCAAGAAACTGCCAGAAATATGATCATGAATTCCTCCAATTATTACACCACCAAATCTAGGGGATAGTATATTCTCTTGAACTTTCATTAGTATCTCTGCTTCAGCTTTTGCCTCGACACCTTGTAGAAGATGAAGGTTCATTTCATCCCCATCAAAATCAGCGTTATATGGTGGACATACTGATAAATTAAAACGAAATGAGCGATATGGAACCACTTTAACCCTATGTGCCATCATCGACATCCGATGAAGTGAAGGCTGTCTATTAAATAACGCAATATCTCCATTCATCAATTGCCGTTCAATAATAAATCCAACTTCTAATTTTTCAGCAACTTCTTCTGCATTTCGTTCTGCAACTTTTATTCTTTGTTCAATACCATCCTTGAATCTTTTTACATAATTTACATGAGGAAAGTATATTTCTGCTTTAGTTTTTGCACTTTGTTTAATAAGATTTTTACACCATTCTAAATTGTGGGGAGTAACCCTCACAGGAATTGTTAATTCTCTAGCAATCTCCTCAGGTACACCAATTTCATTTATACTAAGATTTGGATCAGGCGAAATTACAGTTCTTGCAGAAAAATTCACTCTTTTACCTGATAAATTACTTCTAAATCTACCTTCCTTGCCTTTTAATCTTTGTGCTAATGTTTTAAGTGGTCTTCCAGAACGATGCCTAGCAGGAGGTATACCTGATGTTTGGTTATCTAAATATGTAGTAACATGATATTGGAGAAGTTCCCATAGATCCTCAACTATAAGTTGAGGAGCACCTGCATCTCTATTCTCTTGTAATCTTTGATTTATTCTTATTACATCTACTAATTTGTGGGTAAGATCATCTTCAGAACGTTCACCAGATTCCAAGGTAACAGAGGGTCTCACTGTTACTGGCGGTACAGGCAATACTGTTAAAACCATCCATTCTGGTCTAGCAGTTTTTATGTTAATATCTAATAAGGGAAGATCGCTATCGGGAATTTTTTCCAACCATTCTCTTATTTCCGTGGGAGTTAATTTTTTTCCATTTTCTCTAAAAGATGTGGGCTTATCAAGATCAATTTTCCCCGTCTCATGATTGCATCTTGAACAAACTTCCTTCTTTACACATTCAGAAATAATTATCTTAAATATGTATGAATTATCTCTTCCTTCTAATCTATTGATTTCTATTATCTTTTTATATTCATCAATTTCTTTATCTGGTATTAATATCCTTCCACAACTTCTACAAGTAGCTCTTAAACTGTTTCTTATTGTTTTTACAAATCCCACATGAACAACTGGCATAGCAAGATCTATATGGCCAAAATGACCAGGGCACCCCTCTTTGCCAACTTTTAAACTACAAGTTTTGCATCTTAAACCTGGTTCAATTATCCCCATTCTTTGATCCATAAGTCCCATTGGAATGGGAAAACCATCATCATCATAAGTGTCAGCTGTTATTACTTTTGTTGCACTCATTTTTCTAATTTCGTTTGGTGAAAGTACTGAAAAATTTAAAATCCCAATTTTTTTAGTTATACTTTTTAATCTAGCCATTATCACACCCCCTATACCAACGACTCCAACTTTATTCTAGGAACAACCACGAGTGATTTTAACTCATCAATTAACAGTTTGAATGCATAACTCATTTCAACTGCGTGAATATCAGCCCTATCATCACATACCGAACAATACAAACGTCCATGTCTATCCAGAACAGCAAGATGACCACAAGTATCACATACATATTTTACTGTGATATCAGATTCATCAAGTAATCTATCTTTAATAACCATCGAAGCTCCATGGGCAATAAGGCAATCTCTCTCCATTTCTCCAAATCGCAAACCACCTTCTCTAGCCCTACCCTCAGTAGGTTGTCTTGTTAAAATTTGCACAGGACCTCTGGATCTAGCATGTATTTTACCAGCGACCATGTGATGTAATTTTTGATAATATATACAACCAAGAAACACATCACCCTCTAATTTTTTACCAGTCTTTCCATCATAAAATGTTTCTTTGGCATTATGCCTAAATCCATTTTTTACTAAAGCATCTCTAAGTTTTTCCTCTGTTTCCCCACTAAATGCGGTTCCTTCAACAATTCTCCCCTCAAGAGATCCAACCTTGCCACCTATCATCTCTAGAACATGAGCTACTGTCATTCTAGAAGGAATTGCATGGGGATTAATTATCACATCAGGTACCATGCCATTATCGGTAAAAGGCATATTCTCCTGTCTTACAATGTAGCCTATTACTCCCTTTTGTCCATGTTTTGATGAAAATTTATCTCCGTATTCAGGAATACGTTGCTCCCTGACTTTTATCTTAACCATTCTTGAACCATTAACGGATTCAGAAAGCATCACTTTATCCACAATACCTCCTTCACCATGTTGAACTGTTACCGATGTTTCTCTCCTTTTTTGAGGAGTAAGAAAATCGGTTGGTTCTTCAAGAAATCTAGGTGGTGAAGTCTTACCTATTAATACATCTCCTCCATTTACATTACATTCTGGAGAGATTAAACCGTCTTCTCCAAGATTATTGTATGCATCCTCTGTTCGTACTCCTCTACATTCTGGATTTGGAATTTCAAAATGATCTTCTTGACCACCAGGGTATCTTTTCTCTTCACTTCTGTAAGTTCGAATGAATGTACTTCTACCAAGTCCCCGTTCAATAGCAGATTTACTAACAACAATTGCATCTTCCATGTTGTATCCTTCAAATGATGCTACTGCAATAATGAAATTTTGGCCTGCTGGTCTTTCACGAAATTTAATATATTTAATTGGGTGCGTTTGGACTAAAGGTTTTTGAGGATAATGCATTAAATGGCCTCTAGTATCAGGTCGGATTCTATAGTTAGCTGCACCAAAACCAAGGGATTGTTTTCCCATACCTGCACCCATGGTTATTCTTGGAGAAGAATTGTGTTCAGGATATGGAACTAATGAGGAGCCAATGCCTAAAATACACATAGGATCTAATTCCATGTGAGTATGATCTGAAGTAATATCACTTTCAGTTAGAGCAATTAAAGTATTTTCCTCCTCTTCAGCATCGATGTATTCGACAATTCCCTCGTTAATAAGATCTGCCCATTTTTTCTTTCCTTCATTGAGATCAGCAAGGTATTTATCAGTTAGTAAAAGCTTACCATTTTTAACTACAAGAAGAGGTCTTCTAAGTCGACCAATGTCGCAATTGACAATAACATCATTGGCCTCAGTATCAAAACGAATATTTACTTCATTGCTAAGTAATCCCTTTCGTCTTCTCTGTCTTAATTTTTGAACTAGTTCTTCTCCGTTAGGATGCATTCCAATTAAATCACCATTAAGATATACTCGGGATCCTGCAAGATGTTTTGTAATTTCTTTTATACCTAAATCTCGTAAAACTGTTTCTAATTCTTGATCTGAAAACCCTTCTGATATTTCAACAGTCAGTGCAAGGTTTTTTACAAGACCACAATTTGGTCCCTCGGGTGTTTCATTTGGGCACAATCTTCCCCATTGTGTAGAATGTAAATCTCTTGCTTCAAAATGTGGTTGGGATCGTGTTAGTGGCGATGTTACTCTTCTTAAATGACTAAGAACTGCTAAATTACTAGTTCTATCCAGAAGTTGAGAAATTCCTGCCCTTCCTCCAACCCAGTTACCTGTTGCAAGAGCATGATGTATTCTTTGACTTAGAACATCAGACCTTAAACATGAACTTATTTTAATTTCCTTACCCTTTGCATGTATCCTTTCAACTTGATATTTTAAATCCTTGCATAGTGCAGTAAAAGCAACACGAAATAGATCTTCCATCAAATCTCCAGCTAATTTAAGTCTCTTATTTGCATAGTGATCCTTATCATCAGGTTCTCTTTTACCTAGTGCTAATTCTAAAACTGACATTCCCATCCTAGCCATAAAAATAGCTTTTGTCAATCGATCATCTGGAGAATTGCCTAAATGAGCAAGCAGATGTCTATCCATGATTGTTTCTACTCTTTTAATACGGTATTCTTTGGCTTGTCCGCCAGCGAATTTTTTACCGAGATAAGCTATGGCCTCTTCTTTGGTTGTTATACCATATTCTCTGGCACATTCTTCGATATTTGCTAGAACATAAGGTTCCATCTTAGGATCTACGCATATTACATCAACAATTTCCTCATCATTTTCCATCCCTAATCCCCTTAATAAAATAATTAGGGGGATCTGTCCATAAGTTGTAGGAAGTGAGACCATCAACATGCCATCTTTCTTTTTTTCAACTACGGTTAAAGCTCTATATCCCTCGCGTTGAGAAAATACTTTAGCAACTTCCACATCCGTTCCATACCGGCTTGCTTTTTCTACTAAAACACGGTTTGGGGCTAAATCTTCAACAGTAATAAGCACTCTTTCTGTTCCATTGCTAATAAAATAACCGCCGGGATCTAATGGATCCTCCTGTTTTTGTCTTAACTTTTCTTTGTATTCATCATCTGATAAAGGGTGTTCTAACTCTTCTTCTAAGACTTTTCTTGAAATGTTGCATTTGTTTGATTTAATCATTACAGGTAATTCGCCAATTTTAACAGTTTCAGGTTCGTACTCAATTTCGTCTTTTATTGGTATGAATTCTAATTCAACATTTGCTTCATAGGTTAAATCTCTTAATCTTGCCTCCATGGGCGTAAGATGTCTTTCAGTACCATCAGCTTCCTTTACCCCAGGGTATCCTACCCGTATCTTGCCAAATTTTATTTTATAACCTTCAATTTCAGGGTAAATATATCCCTTCTCCATATCTTCTTCTTCTTGGCCAATAACAGTGTTGTCGATAATATTTTGTAATCTCCTATTTAAAAAATCATCATATGAAGCAAGTTGATGGTTTACTATACTTCTATCTCTATAAAAAGCATCTACTAATTCTCTCATATTATTACACACACCTAAGACTCTATTTAAAACACTCGAATGTGAAAATTTCTAATCTCAATTTTTCTCACTTTCAATTACAATTCTATAAGCTGTCGCGTATTTAGCCGTTTTACTTTTTCTGATTACTTTTACTATTTGACCTGGCTTTGCCCCTATAGCTTGGATAACTGGATCTGTACTTAATATACGTGGCAGCTGTTCAGGTTTGATATTGTATAGTTTAAGTAATTTTTCGCTCTCATCGTCAGATAAAATTTTATGGTCAGGTACCAATTGGTGACCTAGTATTTCATAATGTTTTTCCTGAATTTTTTTTGTAGTTGCAGTAATGATACATTCCTCCTAATCGGTGAGGGGAATAGGCGGGCCTGAAGGGGTTCGAACCCTTGGCCACCTGGTTAAAAGCCAGATGCTCTACCTAGCTGAGCTACAGGCCCTAAATAGGGCCGCAATCGTTTTTAATCATATTATTATCTTTTTATAGCTTACTCTATCTAATATAATTGATTGGAACGGCTTACCCGTAATACCAATTCATATATAAATATTTTTACATATGTTACAATTTACAATATTCAGAAGGAAGTAGAAATTTTTTTAACTGAAATCTTGAATACCTTTTCTAATGATAATCAATGAAATTTTTTTTTCCATACAGGGAGAAGGCCAATGGGTTGGAAAACCGAATATTTTCGTAAGAATTACAGGATGTAATTTAAGATGTAAATATTGCGATACAAAATATGCATATGAAAATGGGAGGAACATGAGTATTTCTGAGATTATAACTGAGGTTAGGAAATACCCATGCAAAAATATATGCATAACTGGAGGAGAACCATTATTGCAAAATGAAACAAAGGAATTGATACACAATCTGCTAGAAAATAATTACTCTCTTATTTTAGAAACAAATGGAAGTATGTCCATAAATGATTATTTAGGGAATAAAAAGATAATAATTTCATTAGATATAAAATGCCCTTCTTCAGATATGAGTGACAAGATGGTTTATGAAAACTTATCTTATCTTAATCCAAATGATCAAGTCAAATTTGTAATTAGTAATAAAAAGGATTATAAATATGCTAAGGAGATAATAAATAAATATGAAACTAAAGCTATGATTTTTTTTCAACCAGAATGGAGTTTTGACCCAAAAAAAATTTCATCTTGGATATTAAGAGATGGCTTAAACGTGAATCTTAGTTTACAACTTCATAAGATTATTTGGGGAAACAGCAGGGGGAAATAAACCTTGAATAGCAAATGTTTATTTAAATCTCTTAAAAGGACACACAAAGTATATACATTAATAGCGTATTCTTGGTTGAAAATCTTTATAGGTATTATCTTATTTAAGATGTAAATTATAAGAGGTGAAATAAAAATGCAACCAGCAAATATTGCATATGATAGGGCTATAACAGTCTTTTCTCCGGATGGGAGATTATTTCAAGTAGAATATGCTAGGGAAGCAGTAAAAAGAGGAACAACTACCGTTGGACTTAAGTTCAAAGATGGTGTGGTTTTAATTGTAGATAAAAGAATTACATCCCATTTAATTGAACCAAATTCCATAGAGAAAATTTTCATGATAGATGATCATATAGGTTGTGCTACATCTGGATTAGTGGCAGATGCAAGAACTCTCATTGATAGAGCAAGATTGGACGCACAAATAAACGAAATAACCTATGATGAGAAAATCCAGATTAAAACATTGGTTAAACGTATTTGCGATTTTAAACAAACTTATACTCAATATGGAGGTGTAAGACCTTTTGGAACTGCTCTCTTAATTGCAGGTGTAGATGAAACTGGACCAAGATTGTTCTCAACGGATCCTTCTGGTGCATTAATGGAATACAAAGCAAGTAGTGAAGGCGCAGGTCGCAGCGGTGCAATGGCATATTTTGAAGAACATTATAAAGAAAATATGTCATCTGAAGAGGGAATAATATTAGGAGTTAAAGCACTTCATAAAGGTACAGAAGGAAAATTAAATCCAGATGCAATAGAAATAGGTGTTGTTAAAAAAGGTGTTCCATTTCATATATTATCTCAAGAGGAAACCAAGAAATTTGTAACCAAGTCAATTGGAGGTAAATAGTTTTGGTAAGCTTGGATAAAGCTGTTATTGCACGACTACAAAAGAGAGAAGACCATTTTGAAATTCTTGTTGATCCCCAAGCAGCTGGGCAAATAATTGAAGGTAAAGAAATTGATATTCTTTCTTCTCTTGCAATTGATGCAATTTTTAAAGATTCAAAAAAAGGCACACATGCCCCTCAGGAATCTTTAGAAAAACATTTTGGGACTGCAGATATTGAAAAAATTGCAAAAGAAATCATCTTACATGGGGAGATTCAACTTACTACAGAACAAAGACACGAGTTACAGGATAAAAAGAGAAAACGTGTTATTGATTTTATTGTAAGAAATTCGATGGACCCAAAAACAAAAGCTCCTCATCCGCGCCAAAGAATAGAGCTTGCGATGGAGGAAGTAGGAGCACACATCGATCCTTTTAAACCAGTTGATCAACAGGTTAAAATGGTTGTAGAACTACTTAGACCAATAATTCCTATTTCAATGGATCAGGTGAGAATATCTGTTAAGATTCCTTCTCAATTTATCGGCAAAGCATATGGGGCTGCTAGAGGTTTTGGTGTACTAGAAAGAGAAGATTGGCAGTCTGATGGGTCCTGGATTGGAATAGTAAAAATTCCCGCAGGTATGCAAACTGATTTTTATGATAAACTGAATAATATCACCAAAGGAAATGTAGAAACTAGGATTTTAAAGTGATTTTATAAGAGGTAATTATTTTATGCAAGACGAAAAACGCCAGATTGTTTTTCCTAGCCAGATTTTAGGAGACGTAAAATCTAACAAAGCTGGCAAAGGTACTTTTATCGAAAATGGAAAGATCATATCAGAAAGATTAGGTATTTTAAATAAGAATTCAGAGTTTTTAAACGTAATTCCTTTAAAGGGTCGTTATGAACCTGTTATTGGAGATTTTGTAATTGGAATTGTCGAAGAATCTTTGTCTGCCGGATGGTTGGTAGACATTAATGCCCCATCCCCTGCATTTTTGCACACTGAGGAAGTTCCATGGGACGTGGAATTTGGAGATACTGATAAATATTTAAACAGGGGAGATACAATAATGGCAAAGGTCTTAAAAATTGATGAATTAAAAAAAATGCAAGTTACAATGAAAGATAGAAATCTTTTTAAAATTAATAATGGGGATATAATTGATGTCGAACCCTCAAAAATACCAAGGATTATCGGAAAACAAGGATCCATGATTTCTTTAATAAAAAAGTATATCCGTTGTCGAATATTTGTTGGAAAAAATGGAAAAATCTGGGTCGATGCAGAATTAGATAATATTGAAAGGGTCAAAAAAGTTATTGAAAAAATTGAAAATGAGGCAATAAAATTCGGCCTCACTAATCGAATAGAAGAATTATTAAAAAAAGAAGTTAGGAATGTGCAACAATGAAATCTGATAAAGTACTAATCGATGATAATGGAAAACGATTAGATGGAAGAGGTTTTGACGAACTAAGAAATATAAAAATTGAGGCAGGAGTTTTGCATAGAGCTGATGGATCCTGCTATTTAGAATGGGGTGGAAATAAAGTTTTGGTAGCTGTATATGGCCCAAGAGAGGCTATCCCCAGACACACACAAAATTCTCTTAGAGCAATCGTTAATGCTAGATATAATATGGCTGCTTTTAGTGTTGAAGACCGAAAAAGACCGGGTCCAGATCGAAGAAGTAAAGAAATTTCAAAAGTTATTTCGGAAGCACTAGAGAAAATTGTATTAACTGAACAATTTCCTAGATCCTCTATCGACGTTAACATAGAGGTTTTAGATGCCGAAGCCGGCACTCGTTGTGCCGGTTTAACTGCAGCAGGAGTAGCTCTTGCAGATGCAGGAATTCCAATGAAAGACATTCCTGTGGCATGTGCTGCAGGTAAAATTGCAGGAAAAGTAGTATTAGATTTAGGGAAAGAAGAAGATAATTTTGGTGATGCAGATTTACCAATAGCAATTTCCCCACGAACTAATGAGATTCTCCTTCTACAAATGGATGGACATTTGACAGTTGATGAATTTAATCAAGCATTGGACTATGCAATTAATGGCTGTCACAAGGTATCGGAAATTCAAAAAAAGGCAATTTTAGATAAATACCAAATAAAAAAGGAGGAATAATTGATGACAATCGTACCAGTTATTAAAAGAGATTACATTTGCAACTTAGCAAAACAAGGAAAACGTATTGATGGGAGAAAATTTGATGAATATAGAAAAATAATAATTGAGACTAATATTGTTAATAAGGCAGAAGGTTCAGCTAGAGTAAAAATCGGTAATACACAAGTTTTGGCTGGAATAAAAATGGATGTAGGTGAACCTTATTCTGACACTCCTGAGTCGGGTGTCTTAACTACTGCGGCAGAGCTCATTCCTCTTGCATCACCAACATTTGAATCCGGTCCACCTCAAGAAGATGCGATTGAACTTGCTAGGGTTGTTGATAGGGGAGTTAGAGAATCTCAAGTTATTGAATTAGATAAACTATGTATTGTACCAAAAGAAAAGGTTTGGATTATATTCCTAGATATCCACATACTTGATTATGATGGTAACTTGTTTGATGCTGCTTCTCTTTCTGCACTGGCTGCTTTAATGACAAGTAAAATTCCAATTCAGAGAATGAAACCAATTCTAGAAAATTTGAAAGAAAAATTTCCAAACATTGAGAAGTATCTAAATGATCATCCCGAAGATTATCCATTACCACTTAAAGAACCTCCAATTTCATGTACCTCTGTAAAATTTGATAATTTTGTTGTTATGGATCCCTCTCTTGATGAAGAAGAAATTGCAAATGCAAGATTAACAGTTGCAACAGATACTAATGGAGATATTCGTGCTATGCAGAAAGGTTTAAATGGTAGTTTTACTAGGGAAGAGATACAAAAAGTTATAAAAGCTTCTTTAGATAATGGGCGAGAAATTAGAAAACAGTTATCTGAGAACACAGGGTATTAATATGGCAAAGAGAACAAAGAAAGTAGGTTCTGCTGGTCGATTCCAAGCTAGGTATGGAGTTAGAGCACGCTCAAGAGTACGCGAAGTGGAAAATTTGCAAAAGAAAAAGCATTTATGCCCAAAATGTGGAAAAGAGTCAGTAAAACGTGATGGAACAAGTATTTGGAAATGTAGGAAATGTGGTCACACTTTTGCAGGTGGGGCATATATACCAAAAACAACTCAAAGTATTGATGCAGAAAAAATATTAAAAAGTGGAGTTGAGAATACTTCTAGGTGATAAATTATGGTTGGATATAAATGTGGGTTATGTAAAAAATCCGTCCAATTTGATGTAAAAAACATTGGAATTCAATGTCCTTATTGTGGTGGAAAAGTTTTTTATAAAGAACGACCAACTGTAGCAAAAAGAATTAAAGCATAATGAAAAAAATTGCATTATTTACTTTCACATTTGAATCACAAAATAAAGCCAAATTAATAGCCACATCAATTTATCCAGAAGTGAAAGTTAAAATACCTAAGGCAAAGGTTATTTTATCAGTAAATAAAAATACACTGAATCTAAAAATTGAGTCAAATGATATAAATTCATTAAGAGCTGCTTGTAATTCATTTCTACGTTGGATAAATACTGCTGTTACTGTTAATCATATTGTTTAATTCTCGATTGTTTCCTTTCTACCTGGACCTAAGGATATTACTTTAATTGGAATCCCAATCTCCTTCTCAATGAATTTTAGATAATCCTGAGCTTGTTTGGGTAAATCAGAGAATTTTGTAGAGTCTTTAGATATAGTTTTCCATCCATTGTATGTTTTATATATTGGTTCACATTTTTTTACATCTGAAATACTAGCAGGGAAATATTCAATTTTTTTATTGTTCAGATTGTATTTATAACAAATTTTTATTTTATCTAATCCATTTAGAACGTCTAGTTTAGTGATTGCTAGCTTTGTAATACTAGAGATCATGCATGCATGCTTTAACACAACTAGATCTAACCATCCACATCTACGTGGCCGGCTTGTTGTTGTTCCAAATTCTCGACCTTTTTTTTGCAGATGTTCTCCAATATCATCAAACAATTCAGTAGGAAGAGGGCCTTCTCCCACTCTTGTTGTATATGCCTTAACTATCCCTATTATATCATCAATATTTCGAGGACCAATGCCTAGTCCAATTGTTGAACCTCCTGCAATAACATGTGAGGATGTTGTGTAAGGGTAGGTACCAAAATCAACATCAAGCATGGTACCTTGTGCTCCTTCTAAAAGAATATTTTCGTTACTTTTTATTGATTTATTTAATAGTACATGAGTATTTGTAATAAATTTTTTTAATATTTCTCCATATTTACTGTATTGTTCTAGTATATGATTCCTATCAAGATTGTGATTTAACCCATAAATATCGATGATCTTTTGTTTTATTGGTAGTATGTCATTAAGTAAATTTCTTAGATTTTTTTTATTTATCAAATCAATTGCTCTAATCCCTTTTCTTGAAACTTTATCGCTATAGCATGGTCCAATACCTCTTTTAGTAGTGCCAATTTTTTTGTTGCCGAGATACTGTTCATCAGCACCATCAAGTATTTTATGATAAGGCATTATTATATTAGCTCTATCACTTATTAGAAGCTTTGGAGTTATTCCCCGTTCCGTAAGTTCATTAATTTCATTAATTAATATTTCAGGATCGACTACCACTCCATTTCCGATTACCCCAATTTTTCCCTGTATTACTCCTGAAGGTATCAAATGGAGCTTGTACACTTCATCTCCAACTTTAATTGTATGACCAGCATTATTACCACCTTGAAATCTTACGACATATTTTGCATCTTTAGAAAAATAATCAACGATTTTGCCCTTACCCTCATCACCCCATTGGGTCCCAATAACCAATGTAACAGTCATTTTATATCAACCAAAGGCAATACAAAATGTTGTACATAAATATGATGTTCTTTCATTATTTTTTTAAAGAAATTTCTAATTTAGGTGGTTTATCTAAATGTTTTTTTACGGTGCACAAATTAATCGCTCTTATCATTGCTTTTAAATAGGAATCTGGAAAACTCTTTGGAAGATTGATATCAAAGATTATATTTTCAATCATGTGTGTATCTTTATTTTTCTTAAGTTTTAAAAATATTTTAATTTCATCACTTGGAATATTGCGATTTTGGCAAAAATTCAATACATAAATACCTGCACAGGTACCAATTGAGGCTAAAAATAGTGTAAATGGCTCAGGGGCAGAAGCATCTCCTCCCTCCCTTGTAGATTGATCAGTTTTAATAGTAAAACCCTTATATTCTGCATTAACTTTCTTTCCACCTGGAAAATTAATCTCCATATCCATTTTTTTGTCCATCCTTTTTTATTTATTACCTCAATAAATATTTAGAATTTCAATTTTTTCAATTATTATTTTCACATAAATGTTTTTACAAATTTTTAAATGATTTCTCAATCTGGATTAACTATTACGAAGGTTTTATAAAACAGATATTCTATCTTATCGTAAATGCCCGATCAATTGAATATTTTCAATATGCCATCAGATTTTGATATTGAGTTTTTAAAAAGGGAAATCGGAAAAATTTTTCCTTTTTATGATATGAAATTGGATTTGAGAACTGCCGCTTTTTTTTGTAAAATAGATGAAGAAACATTAGAAGAAAAATTTGATTTATTAAGAAAATCTCTTGCCGATAATGGGTATATTCCAATGCTTCGCTATGAAAAAGGCGAGCATGTTATTTATATATTAAAAAAGAGTAAAAAAAAGGAAAAATCCATATGGATTAATGTTTTTCTCTTAATAGCAACAATAATTACAACCACCCTAACTGGTTCTATCTTATACATGGAAGAATTTGATATATATCTAGATTTTCCCCAACTAATACCTAATATTATTAATATTTTTAATGCTGAAAACCTATTTTATGGAGCAGTTTTATTTGCACTTCCACTTATGAGTATATTATTTGTTCATGAGATGGGTCATTATTTCATTTCAAAGAAACATGGAATCAGAGCATCCCTCCCATTTTTTTTGCCAATACCCCCAATAATACCCACTTTTAATATTGGTACGTTTGGAGCACTTATTTCTAGTAGAGACCCAATGCCTAATAAAAAAGCATTATTTGATGTTGGAATAACAGGACCATTAGCAGGTTTCATCGTTGCTATACCTGTAACTATTGTAGGTCTAGCAACCTCTAAAGCTGTTCCAATAAGCGATATTGGTTCAGGAGAGCCAGTTTTAGGCATATCACTTTTATTTTTATTAATATCAAATTTTGTTTTAGAGATACCTGCGGGGTTTGGAATTAATCTAAGTTTAGTTGCTTTTGCAGGGTGGGTTGGATTATTGATTACCTCAATTAATTTACTTCCCGCAGGTCAGCTAGATGGGGGACACATTTTTCGAGCCTTTCTTGGTGAAAAACAAAAATATGCCGGATGGATAGCAGTGTTTATCATGGTTTTAACAGGCTGGTTATTTTTCGCCCTTATAATCGTTTTTATGATGGGAATGATGCATCCACCACCTCTAAATGATACAACTAAACTCGATATGAAAAGAAAAATCTTATTTCTTGTTGCTATAGCGATTTTAATCCTATGTTACATACCATATCCTATATCAGTTTTTTAAACAAAAATAGTAATATTTAATATTCTAAAACAAATTCCAAATTGGGAACATAAAATGAAGACATATCTTACTATCATGTTTAACAGTGAAGGGGCTATACCTTCAGAAATTAAAAACCAGTTAATGAATATGGGTTTTAAGGCAGCCAAAGGTAATTATGATTTTGTGTACGATTGGGCAGAAAATTTTGCCAGTGTTGATGAACTAGTTTTTTTTGCAGATAAAATACATTCTGCGCTAAAAGGGAATAAAGTACATTTCACAATTGAAACGATCTAATATTTCTGCTTTTTTTGCATTTTTATTTTTCCAAGGATCCTGCTGAAAACACCCATTAACGTGTGGTATTCCCATTTAGAAGGCATCGCCCTTCCCATAACTCTTTTAAACAAGATCTTTGTATTATCTTTTTTGTGATTTGGATAATTTATTTCATCTAACAAATTTGAAAAAAAACTGTATAATTTTTCCTTTTCTACACTCCCAATGCTTCTTATTTCTTTTGGGATATAATTAATTTTAATAAATAAACTATAAAGTACTATTGCTACTGCATGTGAAAGATTTAATGACAGATATTCGTTGCTTGAAGGTATCTTAAGCATAATGTCACATAATGCAATTTCTTCATTGTATAACCCATAATCCTCTCTACCAAAGACTAATCCTATTTTTCCTTCAATTTCAAATATTTTTTTGGTAAAATCTTCAATTAGGATTGAGTTTCTTAGTTGTTTTTTGTCTGTTTTATATTCAATTGATGAAGTAGCAACAAGATAATCCATGGTTTTTATCGCGTTAGCAAAAGAATGGAAAATTTCTGCTTTTTCAATTATGCTATTTGCATGCATTGCTCTAGATAAACATTCTTTATTAATATTACATGGATTTACCAGATATAGATTATTAAAATCAAAATTCATCATACATCTAGCAACAGCCCCAACATTACCTGCATATTTTGGTTCTACAAGAATTATGTAAAATTCATCAAGGTTTTTCTTATCCATCAATGTAACCAAGAGATTATTTGATTTTTAACTCTTGTTCCTTCTCTTTTAACATTTTTTGATATTTTGAAGGCAATTTTTTAACCGTGTTTTTTAATTCATAGTGCTTCTTAAGAAAATCAGACCTCTTATCTGTTAAAAGCTCTTCAAGGACAAATTTTCTATCAATAAAGAAGCTGTAAAAGTAATAAACCCCAAATCCAAATATTATCAGACCAATAATTAATAGATAGGCATTCCAATTCTCTAAAACGTATATAAAATCTAAAATTCTCGCATCCTTAACAAAATCATAGAAACCATACCATAAAACACCCATTGATATCAATACACTACCAACGATTATTGCAATTACGCTAAAAATTATAATGAATTCTCTTAAAAATCTTACAATTTTATTTACCATATTTTCACCTTAATAAGTTTTTGCATATCTCATCCATGTTTTTGCATTTTTTCCACAATTTGGGCAAGGTTTTTCACATTCATTGTCCACATAAGGTTCTCCTAACGTATTTCCCTCTAAAATCTCTTCAATTTCTAATGCACAGTTTTCATTTCCGCACCAAGGTAATTCAATAATTCCTTTTTTTCCTTTTGCTTCGTCGATTGTAAGAACCCTGTGAATATTTGAATCAAATAAAACCTTTGCTTTATCAAACAATCTAGATGCAATATTTTCTAATTCATCCTTAATTGTTTTTTCAATTATTGTTTGTGAAACTGATATTTTCTCAAATGTGTCCCTTCTGACAATTACAATCTCATTTTTTTCAATGTCTCTAGGGCCAATTTCAATTCTCAAAGGAACTCCTTTTAATTCCCAATCATAGTACTTATTTCCAGGCGTAATTTCTCTTAAGTCTAAATGTGTTCTTATTTCATTCTTTCTTAGCTTATCATTTAACTTATTACAGGCATCTAACACTACTTTTTCTTTTCCTTTGAAAATAATAGGAATAATAACTACCTGAATCGGAGCAATATCTGGAGGTAGAACAAGGCCTTTATTGTCACCATGTACTCCAACAATAGCTCCTAATAAACGCTCACTCATCCCATAAGTTGTTTGATGACAAAATGCATGCTTTCCTCCTTCTGTTTCATATGAGATTTCATATGGTTTGGAAAAGTTGTCTTTATATTGATGAATTGAACCAATTTGTAATGTTCTTAATGAAGGCATTAATACATCAATACTAATGGTATAATATGCTCCAGCAAACTTATCCCATTCCGGTCTTTTACTCAACATGTAGGGTAAACAAAGTTGTTTTAGGAACCTCTCGGCAATTTCTTGATCCTCTTTTATTTGTCTCTCAGCATCATTAAAATCTCTATGACAAGTATGGGCTTCAAAAAAGTGAATTTCTCTAACCCTGATAAAAGCTCTTGTTTGCTTGGTTTCATATCTAAAAGTATTTACAATTTGATATGTTTTTAGAGGTAAATCTGAATGAGATCTAATCCACAAAGAGAAAATTGGATACATAGCTGTTTCAGATGTGGGTCTTAACAGCCATCTTTCCTCAAGTTCATTGGTACCTGCATGAGTAATCCAATATACTTCACTTCCAAATCCTTCAATATGTTCTTCTTCCTTTTTGAAGAAAGACTCTGGGATTAGAAGAGGAAAATAAACCTCCTGATGATTGGTGCATTCCATTTGTTTTCTGATTAGATTGTCAACATTATTCATTAACTTCCAACCATAAGGTCTCCATACATTCATCCCTTTAATTGGATACCTTTTATCACATAATTGGGTTAATTCAACAATTTCATTATACCATTCGTTAAAATCTTCATTCTTTTTGACTTTAGTCTCAGGCATAGGTCTTACTGTCCAAACAAAAAAGGAGTATTGTTTTTAAAGATAGTGGTTTTATTATGTTCCTCTACCTTCTTTTGCCTTTATTCGTAATTCCTTTGATCTACATCTTCTACATCTTATAGCCTTTGGTGCATTTGTCGCTCCACATTTCATGCAGATTTTCTTATTTAGCAGCCGTTCTACAGCTTCTTGGAATCGTGCCATCCTTAAACGCCTTAAGTATCGGGGAATAATGATTTTATATTTAAATATGATGTTAGATTGTACTTAGGCTATGTGTTATAGACATATATATTAATTTATTTTATTAAGTTGTTCAAGAAAATTATAGAAATATTCTTAACTAGTTAATTATATCCGCGTTGTTGAAACTCCATGAAAGGTAAGACAACATGTCCAAAATGCAAACATGAGTTTGTAATGGATGTGCCAGAAAATAAAGATAAACATGTTATCAAATGTCCTGAATGTCATCATTCTTTTACAATCATACGCACAGCTCATACTACTATATACAATGAGAATGTTTGGGAGGAATATGGAGAACCTAGAAAGACCATTCTTTCCTCGATTAAAAAGAGAACAAATAAACCTTTTATTGCCTCTTTTTTATTGCTCACAACAGGAGTTCTTGGTATTTTAACTGCAGTAATATATCATTCCAGAGAAAATTTGAATATATCTCTAATTGAATCAATTATTTCTAATTTGTCTTGGCTACCATTTGGAAATATCGTTCTTTCAAGTATGTTAGTGATTTTTTCAATTTTTGCACTAATTGGCTCATTAACTGTTTATAAACGGCGCTATTTTTTATTTACTGTTATATGTGCCATTCTGGGTATTTTCTCCATTGGTTTAATAGTTGGACTTATTTTTTCAATTATTGCATTACAACTTATAATTGTCTCAAGAGATGAATTTGAAAATGGAACGAAGGGAAAAGTGTTTTAGAAGTCTAACCTTTGTTTTATTTATTATATTATCAATTTGGATTCTTTTACAATTTTTAGCTCCCTTGTCTCAGCCTACAAATAGCATTGAAGATTTTTCGGGTATTGTAATTTTTCAAGATAATGAAAAATCAATAGAAAAAATGTCTTTTCCATGGAATTTATTATATTCTTCTGGAGATGTTCTTTGTCATCAAAAATCAGAACGCTCAATAATTATTAATGGAAATCAAATGCCTTTTTGTGCTAGATGCACAGCTATATGGCTAGGTTTAACAATAGGATTGGTTTTTATGTTTTTTTATAAAATTGGATTAAATGATAGATTTGTTTTTCTGCTCTTAATAGGATTAATTCCTATCGGTATAGATGGTATTGGACAAATGGTTGGTCTCTGGGAGAGTACAAATATTTTGCGAGTTATTACTGGCCTGATTATTGGGATTTTATGCGGTATAGCTATTGGTGTAATAATAGATGAAATTAAATCATTAAATATTTTTAAATTTCAAAAAGTAGTTAAGTAAGATGAAATATTCCCAAAAGAGGCGATATTTATGGATAAGGGGAGAAATATTTTGTTAATTTTAATATGTTTATTATTAGCAATAATATTAGCAACAGCGGTTCAAGCACAAGATGAAATAGATGTTCCTGGCTGGGCTGAGGATTGGGCGAATAATTTCCCAGTTTTAGGACCGACACTTGTAGGATTAGGAATTTTTTTATGTTGTGTTTTTTTCCTTATTCCTTTGATAATTGCAATTCTTATTTGTATCTGGCTTTATAAAGATGTAGAAAAAAGAGGAAAACAAGGAATTCTTTGGGTATTGTTATTGATTGTAGCCACTTTAATTTTTAATGTTTTAGGTTTGATAGTAGTTATAGTGATATGGATACTAGTACGACCCCCGCTAAAGTTATAACTAGCACAATCCTTTCTTTTTTTATTTATATAATCACGTTTAATAACTTATATTATCTATCCATTTTATTGGATTATGACTGAATACTTGTGTATTATGTGTGGAAAAAAGATATACAAAATAAAATCCCCTAGGGGATTTCAATGTTCTAGATGTAATCTGGTTTTTTGCAAAGATTGTTCACCAATAATTGGCGGACTAATAATAAAAAGAAAAGGTTGTCCAGAATGCGGCACTCAACTCAGTAAGATATGAAATTTTTTAATTTATTTTATCGTATCTGCTGTAATATCTTTTGTTTCTTTAGGAAGTTCATCTGGAAGTGAGAAAAATGCTATAATTTCCATTATTTTAGCAATAAATAGTATTAATATCCCTACTAAGATTATTAATGTTATTGCTCCAATAAAATAAACTAAACCAGTTGTTTTGAATATATCCACTTGAGTTTTTTCTGCAATGTTATTATAACTTTTTCTTAAGAAAATCGCTCCTAATATCATCAGAATCCATCCAATTATTAATGCCAATAAACAACCTGCAAGTGCAGCTCCAAAAACCTCCATAAAAGAGGCAGGATCTGTAATATTTTGAGCAACTTCTTGAATGTTAAAAATATCAATTGTTGTTAAAACAGCAAATGTAACAATTGCAAAAGCAGCAACAATTGCAATAATAGTAAATAAGAAAGAATAAAGATAATTATCAAATATTGATTTATCTTTTGATTCATCTGAAATATATTTAATGGCTACAAAAATCATTATAAGTCCCACTATCCCTACTATAGGACCAACGGATGGTACTACCCATCCAATAAGAGATAAAATTGCTCCAATTCCACCTAATAGCTTTGCATTACCTATATTACTCATATTTCTCCTCCTGCCATTTTATTATTAACGCCGTAGCAAATATTGTATTAAAAAACTATCGTTTTATTTGAAATTGAATCTAAAAAATCTCTAATTTTAAAATTTAACCTTTTTTTTTCTTTTCCTTGATAAAATTTTTGGCATAATCTTTTTTACTACATAAATATAAAATATTACTCCATAAATTAATAAACTAATTTGTAAAAGCGGAAAATAATTGTTTGAAAAATACAGTCTAGTAAGATCATTTATTGTATTAAATGGCAATTGTATTATTATTGCTATTATCAGATACTTTATTAGTTTACTAGAATAAATACCATATCCAATATAAACCCCCGATGCTGAATGAAACAAAATAAATCCAAAAGAGCCTATTACAATAAACAAGAAAGTTTGAAGGCTAATAGTAGTAGTCGCTGCAACTGATGTCAATAAAAATGGAGTAAAAACAGCCCCAAATCCAAGACCTAATGATAATCCATAGATAGTTGTTTCTTTTTTACCCTGAAACCGTTTTAAATTCAATACTATTGTTTTAAATAGTTGTTCAAATAGCGCAATGATTATTATGTAAATAATTGCCAATGGAATAGAATATATTCTCACTATTGCTGCAATTAAACCAGTAACTATCCCGATTATAAATGTTAAGAAAATGGTTTTATCTTTATAGTATCCTTCGTATCCTTTAATACTTACATAAAGTAAAATCAAAGCAGGAATTATTCCAAGAAATAGACTTGCTTGTGGTAGTATAAAATCACTCATTTTTATTCTTCCTAGCAAATGATTTTTTGTTATGCAACAACTTATTCAATATCTCTATAAGAACGGGGCTAGTACAACAACTTGATTGATTAACTTTTGGTTTTAAAAAATTAAAAACACCTTCGGTTACAATTTAATTCGATTGTTTTATAAATTGTTATCGTTATACTTTTCTTAAAGGCGGATGTGGTTAGAATTATATTAATACATCTTTAAGACAGATGAAGGATATTAAATGAAAATCGCTCATTTCTCGTGGGAATTCCCCCCAGCAATTTGGGGTGGATTAGGAACATTTGCATTAGAATTAACACAAAAACAGGCAGCTATGGGTAACAACGTCACTGTGTTTGCATTAAATGATAAAAACAAACTGAAAACATCAGAATGTTGGAATAAGGTTCAAGTGTATAGACCAAGGACTTTAGATCTTACTTCTACCTTAAGTCTATTTTCCAATAGTGATGTAGGATCTTGGGGTTCAAATTTTAAATTCTTTGCAGACGTAATGGATTACAATATAAATTCCGCATCTCAATTAATTAAAACAATTGTTAGGAAAAATGGGCACTCTTTTGATATTATCGACGGTCATGATTGGTTAGGTATTGTTGGGGGAATGATTGTTAAGAAAGAATTGGAAATACCTCTTATGTTTCATGTTCATTCAACCGAAGGAGGACGTTCTGTTGGTGGAGGTTCTAGCACTATTAAAAATATTGAGTTTGAAGGTAGTCAATTTGCAGATTGTATAATAACTGTATCTCATGCAATGGTTGATGAGTTGAAAAGAATTGGTTTTCCCAAAGAAAAGATTCGTGTTTGCTGGAATGGAGTTGATCCAAATAAATACGATTCAAAAAAAGTATCTGCCGAAGAACGTGAAAAACTTAGACGGAGTTACGGGATAAATAAAAATGAAACCATGCTCTTTTTTATTGGTCGTTTGGTCACTGTTAAAGGAGTTGATAAGTTAGTTAGAGCTATGCCAAATATATTAGAAGATTTTCCACATACTAAGCTTGTGATATTAGGGATAGGAGATATGGAAAATAAGTTAAATTCTCTTATAAATGAATTAGATTTAAAAGATAAAGTAATTATTCGTAATGAATTTGTAAATGAAGAAGTAAGAATACTACATTATGCATCATCAGATATTGTCGTTTTACCTTCATTGTACGAGCCGTTTGGTATTGTTTGTACTGAAGCAATGTCGATGGGAAAACCTGTAGTTGTAGGCGCTAGAGGAACAAATGGGATGAGGGAACAAATAATTCCAGATGGCGATGACCAATGTGGCATACATATAAATCCGTTTGATCCAAATGATATCGCTTGGGGTGTTAAAGAAATAATGAAATCCAAGCAAAATAGCATATTAATGGGTGAAAGAGCACGCAGAAGAGTTGTTGAGCAGTTCAGTTGGGATAGTGTAGCAGATAAAACTCTAACTATTTATAATGAATTTGTTAAATAGAATAATAATACCTTAATCCCTTTTTTTAAAATCAATATATAAAGAAAGTGATTGTGTTAGCGCAAGATAAAAAGATAATTTTTCACCTTGACGTTTTGCCAGATTATATTTAAATATGTTTAGTTAAAAGTAAAAACCTATAAAAGGAGTAGATGAAATGAAAAAAAAATATATTCTAATAAATAGTATAATTTTTATTCTGCTTTCCTCGGCATTTTCTGGTTGCATATCCTCTGATAATGTTTCAGCTACTGAAATAAAAATGTTTACTTTAGATTCTTCAATAGATATCAATACATATCGCTTTTTGATGGATATGGTCATTTCTACAGATATGGGCGGATCAAAAATAAAAATGAATTATTATGCAAATGGTGCAGTTGATATAGACGAACATAAACTGATGATGGAAATGAGAACATCAACCATAGACTCAGTTGAAATGGATTTGTTGTATTACATTCTTGACGAAACAGTGTTTATTAAAATGGATTATTTTGGAAGTGAACAATGGATGAAAATGAATTTTTCAGATTACAATGTATCTTGGGATTCATATGATCAAATGAGCATGCAGTTAGACTTGTTGGATTATGGGGAGGTGGAAAGATTAAATGATGAAGTATATGACAATGAAGATTGCTACGTATTAAAAATAATCCCTGATTTTGAAAAATTGTATAAAATATTAATGAATCAACAGGTATTAAATAATGGAATGATTCAAGATTTTGCTTTATCAGATGTGATAAAAGATTTTTCATTGAAATTATGGATATCAAAGGGCAATAATTTGATATTAAAAGCATATGAATATATGTCAATGGAAATAAGCCTATTTGGCTATACTTATTCAATGACATTTGAAATTAATATAAAATTTGCAGATTACAATGAACATGTAAATATTGAACTTCCAGAAGAAGCCCAAAATGCTGTTTCTTATCTAAATTATATATCTGGTGTATCATCCTCCCCTCCTGCTTAAAAAAATCATAATCTCTTTTTATAAAAGTTTATATATCTAGAACTATCAATCCAAAACTTCTTTTCCTTCTTTATCAATTTCTTTATTTTTTATCCTTGTTGAACTAATTGGTTTTTTATCAAATGCTAAAACAAAAGGAATTTGAATGATTCTTAGGGTCTTTTTCCCTCCTCTTATTCTATCTTTATTAATCTTTTCTGCGTTTTTAAATGTCTCCGGTGAAACAATAATTGCATCAAGATCCATATCAACAGCATAGCCGTACATATCACGTATTGCAATAATTACTGAGCGATTATTGTACTTTTTAGTTAATAAATATTTTTCAAGGTTTCTTTTTCTTTCATTTAAAGAGACGGAAAATTTTTTTTTCTTTAGCATTTCCCCTTCAATAATCCCAATAAAAATGGTTCCATTCTCCCCTGCTATTTCAAATGCTTTGTCCAATAGTTTTTTATGCCCTTTATGCAGAATATTAAAAGTCCCACCAACACATACTTTCATGACTTTCATCTTTAACAACTAACTTAATAAAAATCTTTACAATATTTTTTTTATCTCTGTTAAATAATACAATTATATGAGGGAGAGATATTGTAGCGAGATTGCTGGAAATCATTTTCTAGTTTGTTTGATACTACAAAGCTATTAACTTCGACTTTTCTCTGTAAATTTCATTGATAAATTAAACAATTTTTTTTAATCTCTTATTTTTTCATTATTAATTGTTACTTATATTGATGTTTATATAATGGAGATACATGTTGTTTTAATTAGTAAAATCTTACATTTTGACATTTTAACTGGGTAATTTTATATATAAAATGTAAAGAATTCATGTATTATTAACTGAAACTTAAAGTTAAAAAGAGGCAATAAAATGAGACATGCACATAGTAAGATTGGAGAATATGGAATAAGATGGAAACCAGTTGATGGTTACATAACAAAGAATGGTAAAAAGATAGCACCTCATTATAGGAAAGTAGAATTCAAATGGCCAAAACATAATTAATCCCCCCTCTACTTTTCTTTAAATGTTTTTAGACATTTGTTTCAGCAAAATAACCAACGCAGATTTTTATATTACCTAAATCTTGAATTTCAAACACTGTTTAAAATTTCAATTTAAATATATTTAAATTCAAGATTTACGCCGAGGGGGAGATTCGAACTCCCGAGGGGACGAGTCCCCACGAGCTCTCCAGGCTCGCGCCGTACCGGGCTGGGCCACCTCGGCAAAAACAATTGGGAAATACGATTTACTTTTTATGTTTTTTTCCAGATAGATGGATATGTACCTTTATTCATCAATACTCTATCTAAATTTGCACACATTCCTGAGTCCTTTTGTATTATTTGTTCCGTGGACATTAGGACTGTGACTAATGCTACAACCTCGTTTTTTAAAGTCAATACCGCAGCTTGATCGCCCTTTTTTATCTCTGTATCGATTTCAACTATACCAGGGATAGCTAAATTAGCCCCATGACATAGAGCATCCACTGCCGAATCTCTAATGACTATTTTTGGTAAGTGCTCAAAAAGCTTAATTAACGGCTGAATTTTCAATCGAACATCTCCCTCATCATTTTCTTCCTTCCAAAAAGTATATGCATCTTTTACATCTTGAAGTGTTACTGAAGAATCCTCTGTTAGACATCCTACTCTAGTTCTTCTTAACTCAGATAAATGAGCACCACAACCTAGCTTCCTTCCAACATCAACACAAAGTGTTCTAATGTACGTTCCACCCTCACAACCAACTCTAAATAATACATCGGAATCTTTTATTTGAATTATATTAAAATAATAAATTTCTCTTTTTCTTCTTACTCTTTTAACAGCTGAACGTAAAGGTGGTATTTGATAAATCTCGCCGATAAAACTGTCGCAAACCGATTTTATTTTATCCTTTTCAACATTCTTATGTAATTTCATTATGCCGATATACTCTTTTCCTGCTGATAATAAAACTTGCAATGCCCTTGTGGCTTCCCCTACGGCTATTGGAAGAACGCCTGTTACCGCCGGGTCTAGTGTTCCACCATGACCTGCTTTTTCAATTTGTAAAATCTCCTTTACCCATGCATCGACCTGATGAGATGTCGGTCCACTTGGTTTGTCCAAGTTAATAAATCCATTTTTAAGAAGTTCATTAACAGTAATTTCATCTGGATATTTTCCATAATTTGGATTTGTCTTTGCAGAGACTTTGATTAATCTTTTCCTTGGCATATCAGAAGGTAGCATATGTTTTTCCAACCAAAATTATTCAAATAAATATTTGTTTGAAAAATAACTTTTATCTCGATTTCTCTACTATAATATTAACGATTTTTTCTGGGCTTTTATCAGATGTGTCTATTACTAAATCATAGATTGAAAGGTCATTTATATCTATATCATAATAGTTTCTATATCTAATAGCTTCACTTTTTTCTCTTTTTAATATTTCATTTTTCCTTATCTTAAAATCCCCCTTTTCACGATTAATAATTCTATTGACTCTGGTATCTAAATCTGCTTCTAGAAATATTTTAAATGCAGAAATATTATTTCTAAATGCTATCCATCCAGATATTCTACCATCAAGAATTACATTCCCTTTTTTTAGGATTTTTAACTGATAACCATCTAATTCTCTATCAACATCTTCATTTTTTTCACAATGTTTACCAAATTCAATTAAATTCATATTGTTTTTTTTAGCCATTTCACGAAAAATATTTCCAAAATAAACATATTTTAAGCCAAGTTTTTTTTCCAAAAGTTGCGCAACAGTGGATTTTCCACTTCCAGGCAGGCCACTGATAGTAATTATAGTCATAATACCCTATTTTAATGAGGGTTTAATGTTTTTCTTTAAGTTTTTCCACCAATCTGACCAACTTAACCATTTAAGACCTTGTCTAATTAATTGGCCTACAACCATTGAGAATAAAAGATACAGTAAAAACCAGCTTGATATGGTAAATATATTGCCAATTATTGGCACCCTAGTAAATAATGAAACCCCATTTGCCCAAGGGACGGTAAAAAAATAATAATTTAATCTCCCTAGAAAATACATCAACCAAATAAATATTGGAGCGATAAAAATAAATAAGAAAAACATCGGTTTCATCATACCACTGGAAGATTCTGTAGTCATTTTCATAATCTGTGGTTGCATCTTCATTAATTTGTTAACTCTATTTGTATTGCCTTCTTTTCTAGCTTTATTTATCTCCTTTTGAAATGCTCTACTAGCTTCCTGTGCCTTTCCCATCGCTTTCCAATCTGTAAATAAATTCGTAAAAAAGGAAGAAAGAAAAACAACCAATATTCCCGCTAGAATAACAGTAAAAATTGGATAATTACCACCAAAACCAATGAGGGGGTAAAAAACTGAATTCAGAAATACTGCAATTGCACCCCTAATGTTAGGATCACCAAATATAAATATCATTAGAAATAACAGTAGCATAAGAATTAATAGCTGACTTCCTTGAGCCTTTTCATTCATATTAATCAACTCTCAATACCGGTGAAGCATCTTTTACTGCATCATCAATTGCGTTATCATGATTAAATACAATTTTTACAGTTGCACCGGATAATGCCGAATATGCCATTGCTGCAGCCCTATTTATTTGTTGATGCTCAGCAATTTTTTCTTTTGTATCGGGATCTCGGTTTCTAGTTTCATCTGATGCTCTCCGATTATATATTTCTTCAGGGTCTGCTTCAACCACTACTATAGCTGTAGGATTCAGTTTCTTTACAACCCATTCTGGTAACCCAGGCATGTATCCTTTAGGAGTTTTAACAGTACAATGTGTGTCAAGAATCACATTTTTCATGCTTGCGACTTTCTCAGCAGTAAGTATCTGAAGTTCCTTCTGTTGATCTAATGTAAGCTTCCTCATCTCATCTCTATCCTGAACCAAACCTCTTTCTTTGGCAATGTCAATCATTACTGTTCCAAATGTTACAAATTTTATATCCATTCCTTCAGCTGCTTTTTGCATAACTGTAGTTTTTCCAACGCCAGGTATGCCAGTAACGACTATAACTCCCATGATAAACTACTCAGCTCCAAAGAATCCTCTCAAAACAGGATGCATTTCCATTGCTTGTTCTTTTGCAATTTGTTCATACATTTGAATCATTATTCCAACTGTAAGTAGAACTCCTGTACCACTAGCATTTCCAACAGTTCCCACAGCATCTGCAAAGCCTGCTAAAGCTCCTACCATAGCACCACCAATAACTGTCACAACTGGAATATATCTTTCAAGAACACGTCCTAAAACTCTTGGATCTCTTCTGAATCCAGGAATTTGCATACCTGAACTTTGAATTTGCTTTGCTACAGCTCTTGGCCCCATGTCAGTTGTTTCAATCCAGAATTTGGCAAATAAAGTTGAACCAAAAATCATTACTGTCAAATATACAATGACTTTCAAAGCATACTGCCATGCGGCATGTGCACCAGGAACACCCCCACTAAGTATGGGCATAAACCAACTATTAATCCCATTAAGACTTGAAAGATACCATGCTCCCCCTGCTATAGGTGCTGTAGATCCAGCAGCCGTATCATATGCTCCAATCCACCACTGATGCCCGATTAATGGAAGATTACTCATTGTTGGGTGTGTATAAAATAATAAAGCAAACATATTAATATTTGCTAGAAGGGCAGCCATTAAAATAACAGGGATATTTGAAGCATAAATTAATCTGATAGGGTATCTTCCCCTTGCACCTCTTACTCTACCATGAGCCAAAGGTAACTCTATTCGCGACTCTTGTGTATAAACAACAATTAAGAATATTATTATTGTTCCTATAACCGGTACTAAAGCATTTTGAAATCCTTGATTGCCAATAAATATCCATTGAAATCCATACTCAACCATTTCTCCAAGACTCAATTGAGAAGCAATATAATATGTTCCAGGGATTGCACCTGCGGGGGGATTATAAACACTCTGTTCTACTAAGGTTTGGGTTGGTAACCAATTGAATAAACCTGTAAAAATAGATTGAGAAACACCTGCAGCAATAAATAAAGATACACCAGATCCTATTCCCCATTTTGAGATTAGTTCATCCATTAGAAAGACGAGAAATGCTCCCATAAACAACTGTGCAATAATGATACTGCTAGCCCAGGTACCTCCTACCATACCAACTAGACTTTCACTTGGGCTTAGATATCCATAAACTTGAGGAACTGCTTCAACAAGTATCATTACAATCACTAGTACTTTTTGAGTTCCTTGATATATTGCCTTGTCTTCCTTTTTAGTTAAATCAAGTCTTATTATTTTTGCACCTACAAATAATTGTAATATAATTGATGCAGTGACAATTGGACCGATTCCTAGATGCATGATAGATCCGGATGCACCTGCCATAATGGCTCGAAATCCGGAAAACATATCTAGTACGGTTCCACTTACACCATAAATCATAACGTTTGTTAAAACAAAATAGATAATTAAACAAAGAATTGTCCAACTAATTTTTGTTCTAAAATGAACATGACCTTCTGGTTTTGAAACAGCAGGCCATCTTTCAATTAAAGGTTTTAATGAATATAATCGACTCTTTTTTTCTTCTGCCATAGATAAAACCTTATTCTATTTTTACCTCACCGTTTTTTTCAGATATCTTATCTATTGCCTTTTGCGATGCTGCCTTTACCTTAATTGATAAAGGTCTGCTGATAATTCCACTTCCTAAAAGTTTATCAAAACCTTCTTTTGTAAGGTTTATATCTTTTTTTCCAGGAAATTTTTCTTCCAGTTGACCAACATTAATTATTTTCTGGTTTTTAATAATACTTGGATGTCTTTTAAATCCATGAACCCCAAAATGATCGGGCATATATTTTAACATATGCATATATCTGTGTTTATGTAGACCAGCATTTCCTCTGCCACCTCTGAGGCCTGCACCCCTTCCTGCTTTCTTACCCTTTCCATGGGTCATAGATCCCCTGAACTTCTTAGTTTTCGTTCGAGCCAAATTAATCACTTTCCTTGAGGTTTTCTTCTATTGTTTAGATTGAAGGCACATATAATAATATATTATTATACTTTCGGATATGCCTAAGTTGAATAATTATACTCTTTTTCATACCTGATGAATAACCCATTTATTATTTTTTTGTTAGAATTCTTAGCAATGTGACATCACAATCCAGGCTTTTCTTTTTATGGAAAAAATAAGTGTGTTTTATTGGAAAAATATATTTTTTTATATAGTTAATCTCACCATTTAATGATATCACCATTTTTTCAATAAATTCAATTGTTTTTGATAGGTGAAGAGAATAAATCACTTTTGATATTTCAAATGCTTTCTCTATAAATCCTCTATCCGCCCATCTGTTACTTTTTTGTGCACCAAAAGGTGGATTCATTATAATTGTATCGCATTTATTGTTAATATCTTTGACATTTTTTACAAAATAATCAATTTCAACATTGTTTTTTATTGCAAAATCTTTAGCAATTTCAATGACTTTTTCGTCAATATCTATTCCAATTACCTCTTTTGCCTTTGCAAGTTTGGCCCCATATGAAAAAATCCCTGTACCGCAACCTAAATCAATAACTTTTTTATCTTGTATATCTCCAAATCCAAAAGCTGTAAAAATAATATCCGCTGCTATATTTGCAGGAGTAATATATTGTTCAATATATGGGTTAGGGTAATCATAATTTGGTACTTTTTGTAATAATATTTCAAATTCTTTTTTCTTCATCTCAAATTGAAAATACAAAATCACATCTAATAGTTTATCATACGTAAATTTTATTTGCTGAACCTTTATTAGTGGCGCATGTTGGGCTTGTAGATCAGCTCGGAAGATCGCCTCCTTGGCATGGAGGAGGCCTCGGGTTCAAATCCCGACAAGTCCATTAATTTTCATCTTATCCTTTTCTTTTAAAATAATTTATTTTTAAAAAAAGAGAATTACATTCAAAAAGTATAAATATGAGGAATCCTCATTTACCGTTGGTAATATAAATATTTGTTGGTAGTATGATTCGCACTAAAGTTATTAATGATTCTACTGAACTGGTATCAATAATGAGAGCGTTTGATTCATCTGTGAAAAAGGAAGTTTTTAATGAAATATCAAGAGATTGGACACCAACAAGTATTATTGTTGATAAATATGGTGACAAGGGTCTTGAAGCACTTGATTTTTTTGATCATATGAAACTTGCTGAAACTAAATGGACAACCCCTGAAGATGGAATAAATGGAAAACCTCAAAAGATGTTCCGGTCCTTTTACTCTCTTTTTAATATAAACATTTCTTGCCCTGTTAATGAAATTAGTGAAATTTTTACGGTTTCATCCTTAGATGAGGAAAATTTTAAAAAACTAGAAGATGAGATTTTCCAATTTATAGGGGAAAACGGAACATATAGTAATAAAGTCTCTGAGAATTTTGAGATATCCAATACAGCACTAAAAGCATTAGTAAGACGTTCAAATAGATTCCAATATACGGGTTTAAAAGTAACTAGAAAATAAATTTTTACTATTATTTTTTAAGTTAGTTGTATATTCTATCTGTGATGGACTATGTCATAATCCTTCAAGCATTTTGGTTTATTCTCCCATCATATATCGCTAATGCTAGTGCAAAGTTGGTTGGTGGTGGAACACCTCTAGATTTTGGAAAAAATTGGAAAGATGGAAAAAGAATCCTAGGTGATGGAAAAACAATCCGTGGTTTGTTATTTGGTGCTTTTATTGGTATGATTGCAGGCTTCACTCTTGTTGTTGCTGCAAAATATATCGCCTATAGTGATTATGCTTTTTTGAAATTAAGTGATTTTGAAGGATTTCCTTTAATGATTCCAATAATCTTTTCTCTATGCTTTGGTGCATTGGTAGGAGATACGGTTGAAAGTTTCTTTAAAAGGAGAATTGGTAAAAATAGAGGTGAAGATTGGTTTTTCTTTGATCAGATAGATTTTATAGCTGGAGCACTTTTTTTCAATTTTGTATTTGGTATATTGTTACAACTTACTGGGGCATTAAAAGTTAATTGGTTTTTAGAAAATTTTAGCTTATGGCATATTCTATTTCTGTTTATCATTACTCCATTTATCCATCTAACCGCTAACTTTTTACATGGAAAAATGCATTCTGCTAATATTAAAAGCTGACCTTTTTATACTATTGAAATATCATCTACTAATTGGGTTAAGATGGTCCTATGGATAAAAAAAGTAATCTTAATAAAAAAAGTTATTTTGATTCAATGAATGAAGATTTAAAACAATGGCTAACTGAAGAAGATAGAGCAAATCTTACAAAGAAAATTAAAACCCATAAAAAATTAAAAAAACCTACTGGGGTGTGTAAAATCTGTGGTGTAAACAAGGCTAGTGAAGTGTGCATTAAATGTGGAAATTCTGTGTGCAACTCCTGTTATTTCAATATAATCGCATTATGTGAAAAATGTCTAAATAAGGAATCTGTTGAGAAATGGAAACATAGGAAACATGATTGGAAGAAAGTATTAGGTTTGGACTGGGTGGATTAATTCTTTTTCTCTCGTTTAATTCTCTCACCTTCTAAATACAATGCCACCATTGCTCTAGCGGTTCTCCAGGATGACGGATAAATTGGAACTCCTGCGACTTTTAAATCAAGAACTAGATCTTCAAATTCTTTTCCACCAACCCAAAATCCAAGAATTGGTTTCTTGTATTCTTCATGCAATTTCCTTTCACGAACCATTTTTAAAATTGCACCAGCATATTCTCTAGGTCGAGCATATCCGCCATGTACTGACGCAACAATAACACCATCAATATTGGGATCTCCCAAAAGCGCACGAGTACAAACTTCATATCTGTAAAAACCTGCTTCGGCGGATAGGTCTACTGGATTATTTGGTCTGATTAAATCAGGTAAAATTTTGTCAATTTTTTTATAAGTTTCATTGGAAAGTTTTGGTATTCTTAGACCATTGGCTTCACATGCATCTGTTAATAGGATACCAAGTCCGCCACCGTTAGTTATGATTCCAACCCTATTGCCCTGTGCAGGAGGTTGTCCGGCAAGAGCCCGCGCCATGTCGAAAAGCTCAACAACATCTTCGCATCTGATTCCTCCAGCCTGTTTAATAGCTGCACCATATATTTCATCACTTCCAGCCATACTTCCAGTATGAGATGCAGTTGCCCGTGCCCCAGCTTTGCTTCTCCCTGCTTTTACAACTAAAACTGGTTTATGACATTTTTTTATACTATTCATAAAGGATTTTCCATCTTTTACTCCCTCAATGTATAGTCCAATTACCTTGGTTTCAGGATCAGTAGTAAAATAATCAATCAAATCATCATCATCTATATCCAGTTTATTTCCTACTCCAATAATTTTTGATAAACCTACAAACTCATTATTTGCCAGATAAATCATGCCCATTCCTAGGGCTCCACTTTGACTTATAAGAGCTAGATTTCCTTTTCGAGGCATACCAAAAGCAAAGGACGCATCGAGGTTTACTGATGCATTTTTATATCCCATTGTATTTGGCCCAAGAATACGAACTTTAGAATTTTGAACCTGAATCTTGATGTTATTCTCTAGCTCATGATTTCCAACTTCGCTAAAACCTGAAGATATTATGATAATGCCACCAACTTTTTTTTGAACACATTCTCCAACGACCTTAGGAACAATTTTTGCAGGTACTGAAATTAGAACAAGGTCGATTTTTCCAGGAACTTCAGTGATATTTTTATAGCATTTTAAACCCATTATTTTCTTTTCATGAGGATTCACAGGATATACTTTGCATTGATAGTCTGAAACAAGAATATTTTTTAATGCCGCATTTCCAATTTTTGAAGTATTATTTGATGCTCCTATTACAGCTATGCTTTTTGGATTGAAAAAAGTCCCAAGTCCTATTTTCATTTATCTCCCTCTTCAGATTTTTCTGTATACTCGATTCAGATAATAAATTTAATTACTTAAACATACTGTGTTACTAATATATCTTTTTATATATATTTTTTCATACGTTCAATTACTTCAGTACTATCTTTAGCACAGCTATATTCTTCTAGAGGTTGTATGTTTAATTTTAAAAAATGGGGTGCCCATTTGAATATATTTAATATTTCTTTTGCATGATTTTTTTCCCCAAGAATGTATAAAGCTGCCGAAAATGCTTCAAGTGTTGTGAGCTTAAACGGTTTTCCGTAATTCACAGGGTTTGCAGCAACTAAAAAGGGTAATGCTCTTGAAATGCTTTTTTTATCTAGATTTTTAAAATTTTTTCCAACGTTTTTCCAAGAACAATCAATTGCAACAAGACCATTTTTTATTGCATAATCCTTATCTTTTTTTGACAGACTTTTTTCAGCAAATGGGTTTAATAAAACAGCATTTTTTGGAATTCTATTAATTTTTTTTTCTAGAGTTACAAATCCAAATTTATTTAATTTTTTAGCACTACATTTCTTTGGATCATCTTCATCAGTATGATAGACAAAAAGTTTGATATTGCTACTCATTTTTCACCAAATTCAATGTCAAAAACATAATGATTTATACCTGGGGCGTAAGATTTAATTGATCTGTAATTTAAAACTTTGGCATTTATATCATTTTTTTTCGCAAATTCTTTGATAATTTCTAGAGGTTTTTTAGGGCTTAAATTTATTGGAAAATTATCATGATAATGAACAATACCCCAATGGTTTTTAAGACAATTAATTGCAATTGGAAAATATTTGTATGTTTTATCTAAAAATCCCATAATGACTCTATCTGCTATATTGGCAGGAGCTACTTTCTTATTGTCTCCCAAAATTGGATATACAATTGATGTAACATCGTTTAAAGCAATGTTATCACATAAATAATTGAATGCAACAGGATTTATTTCACAAGAGAATATTTTTTGTGGTTTACAATAAACTGCTATTGGTAAGGAAAAATAACCTATACCTGCAAATAAATCTACAACGATTTCTCTTTCATTTGAAATATTTGACATTCTTATTCTCTCATCCATATTGCCTGAAGAAAACATAATTTGTTGAGGGTCTAACTTGTATCTTATACCATTTTCAACATGAACTGTCTCAGTTTCTTTTGAACCATATAATAGTTCAAGATTTGGTTTCCTATAATCTCCAGATATTCCCCCAATATTGTTTAAAATTGTTTTACATTGAAGATATTTGGCATATTCCATACTTATTATACTTTTATATTTTGTTAAATTTTTATTTAATTTTATTATCAATACATCGCCAATTTTCTCCCATTTATCAGGTAAATATTTCAATAAATATGTTGAGATTTCATTTGAAAGTGAATTCTTTATTTTTTCTAGCGGTGTTTCAACCATTTTGAGATATCATAAATAATCTTAAAATATAAAATTTAACCATATAGATTATTACATCCAACAAATCTATTTACCAGAATTCTATTATCCTACTAAATGGATTTTTTCCCTTATAAATTGCGTAAGAATCAAAATAATATTATTCAAGATATTAAAAAAGCAATTGAAGAAAAAGACCATTTTATTTTTGAATCAGGCACAGGGTCAGGAAAAACGGTATGCGTTCTTGCTTCCACCTTATCATATACACTAAAAAACAACAAAAAAATTCTCTATACTACCAGAACAAATTCACAACAACGTCAAGTTCTTTTAGAGTTACGTGAAATTCGAAAAAAAATATCAGATAAGAGAATTTTTGGCATAGGCATGCAAGGCAGATCTAATATGTGTATATTAGCCAAGCACGATTCTGAAATGAGCAGTGGTACATCTGAGGAACTTTCAAGATTTTGCTCACATCAAAAAAAATTAGCAATGTCTAATAAAAAAAATCAGGGATGTATGTATTACAGAAACTTCATTGAAGACAATCAAAACATTGAAAAAATAATTAATTGGACAAAAAACAAACTTCCTACGGCAGAAGAATTTATTGATTACTGTGAAAAAAACAAAGCTTGTCCTTATGAACTAAACAAACAATTAATAAAAGAAGCCCAAGTTATAGTTGTTCCTTATATCTATGTTTTTGATAAAAGTATTTGTATACGACTTTTAGATTGGTTATCAGTTTCAAACGATGACGTAATTCTGGTAGTGGACGAGGCCCATAATCTTCCTGATTATCTAAGGGATTTGTTTTCTGTTCAGTTAAGCCTATGGATGTTGAACAATTGTATTGTAGAAGCAGAGAAGTTTGGAGATCCTTCAATAGCAAATGGTGTAAGTTCAGTGTCTCGGTTTTGTAAAATTCTAGCTGAAATTATCAATGATATCAGAGATACTTATGTATACAATATTTTGGAAAATGGATTACGCAAAATAACTAAAGAGAAAAATGACGCTTTTATTCCCTCTCACGAAGTAGAAACAGAAATATTGTCCAGAATAAAATGTCCAAGCAAAACTCTAGATGAAATAACCCAAGATTTGATTGCATATGGGGAAAAAATTCAGGAATATAAACAAAAAGAGGGCAAACTCCCCCGTTCTTACATACATAAACTTGGTCTTTTCCTAAAGTTCTGGACAGCAATTGAAATGAATAAATATATCAAATTAATTGTTGACGCATCTGAGGGAGCAAATCCGAGAATAGAAGCATTTTGTTTAGATCCTTCTATAGGTACAGAGATTATTAAAACCTTTCATTCTTCAATACATATGTCAGGAACATTAAAACCTCTTGAAGAATATAGAGATTCATTGGGATTTTCAGGTAATACCAAGCTAAATATGTATCTCTCACCTTTTTCAATTGAAAACAGAAGAATATTTTTTACCAAAGATGTCACAACAAAGTATAGTGAAATTGTAAGAAATAAAAGGATTATTTCTAGATTATGGTCATACATTTCTGGTATTTGTAATACTTTTCCAAAAAATACTATTGTATTTTTTCCAAGCTTTAATACACTCTCAATGTTTAGAAATCGAGGATATTTTGAAGATATTCAACGTTGTTTGTATGTTGAAGAGCAAAACATGTCTCAAATAGAATTAATGAATCTTGTCACTGATTTTAAAAGATGTGGACTTGAAAATATTGATAGTGCAACTCTTTTTTCAGTTGTAGGTGGAAGAATTAGTGAAGGTATGGATTTTCCAGCAGAACAACTTGAAATTGCAATTATTATAGGTATTCCTTATCCAAAACCAACAGCAAGACAAAGAGGTCTTCAGAGATATTATGATTATAAGTTTGGTAAGGGATGGGAATATACTGTCAATGCTCCGGCTGCAAGAAAATTAATGCAATCCATAGGGAGACTTATTAGGGATGAAAGAGATCGGGGGGTTGCAGTTATTCTTGATAATAGAGCACCCAGGTTTAAACCATATATAAAAGATTTAAGAGAATCCAGGGATCTTATTGCTGACATAAGTGATTTTTTAAATAAAAATCAATGATTGCATCTAGATATAAAATTTTTAAAAGTAATATGATTTAAATTAATGGTCTTCCCTGATTACTAAAACCATTGTATGGTTCATATGGATTAAATGCTGGATCACCAAAAAGTACTCTAACATAATAATTGGGAGGCTCTTTGTCAATTAATTTTTCACCTCTTAATGCCTCACCTATGCTATAATCGTCAATAATCAAATGATTTTCCAGTATACTAAGTCCTGCTTCTGAACCAGTGGTACGGGTTGCTCCTATAAAACTATTGCAACCTGCATGAAGCATTGTAAGTCCTATATTTGTATAAGGAGAAATACCATCAATCCTTCCCATAAGACAAGCTGAAGTTAGAAAAACACTTGGTTTGTCATATTTCCAATTTTTTGCATGGGCAACATCAATTGCCTTACTATAAATATCAAGACCATACATGGTGGGAGTAAACCAAAACCAATCCCCATGTCCCAAATATTCAATATAATTTGAACCAATGTAAGTTTTGTACAAAAAAGCCATCTGTCGGCTGTTCCTTAAATCACCAAAGACGGTAGGATAAAATCCATAATCTTTAATTTCACGAGAATATGGTATTTGATGAAATATTCCACCAGTTTCCCCAAATCCTTCCCCAAAAATAAAATTGAATTTATTATGCCAGTCTTTATCATCATGCGGTTCCCCACATATTTGCTGATAAAAAAATGTTCTTGCAATTAGAGACGAAACATCCTGAATGTTCCATCCAATTAACCTACCAACAGACAATGACCAATTCAATGAGTAAGGATTGTCAGATGCTAGACCTTTTTCATAAATACCCTGTTGAGAAGGCGAATAATAATACATTGGAACCATGTTTGTACCTCCAATAATTGCCAACCATGCGGGACCAGCTAAATAATTATCAAGCATTTCATGACTATTTATTTTCAGTAAAGTATTGTTTAACTTATCTAATACATAACTTACTTTCTCGTTGTTAAATTCAAAAAGATTTTCTTCATACCATGGGCCAGCTCCATAACCTTGAGCCACGTCAAAATAATTTTCATCTGTTAACTCAAATTTAGAATCAGCAATAATAATTCCTCCATGAGCGGAGGTGAGATAGGGAGCGATAATTGATAATTTCGGAATTAAAGGAAAATGAGGTCTTTTAAGGTTTAATGTAGTTATTGTTACTTCAAAATCAGTATTAACAATAGATATGCCACGCAGACTAAAATAACCACCTTTTATCCCATTGAATATAGTTACAGCTAGAGAATAATTTCCAGATGCGTTACATACTAGAGTATCTAAATAAGAAGTCCCAATTTCAAGTGCTAGACTTGAAGAATAAGCAACAATGTTGCCTCTTGGATCAAATAGCTGTAAGAAGATAATTGGATTAATAACTCTATTTTTGGTTGAATTAAATATACTATGTGTAATATTTGTATAAATTTGGATTCTATTGATTCCCTCAGGAATAAAAATATCATATTCATTTGTATCAAAACCAATGATATCAAATTCTTCTCCTAAAAATATAATTTTTACATTTGAAATATGATCAACGAAGATGGATTGATTCTTTTTAACTATCTGTGGCTGAATTACGTCTGATGGATTAGTTAATGTAATATAATTGAGCTGAGAAAATTTATCTTTTATAACAGTTAAGACAGCATCTTGAATTTGATCAATTGTAGCTAACCTTGTAATGTTTACATTATTAAGTGTTATTGAAAAATTTCCAATTACTATTGCTTTACTTACATTTAGCAAGATGCATAAATCGTTTATCTTGTTGGAATTATTTTTAAATATTAATATCGGTATATCTAAATAACTTGCTAGTGGACTGGCTATAATGCTCTTCTGGTAATCTTCAATTTCAGTTGGAATAACCATAATTGCGGTGGTAGATGAATAAACATATTGAACTAATTCTAATGAAACATCTGTAGATATACCCAATATATTTGTCACTTTGTATGGAGTTTTAATAGCCTCTCCCAAATTTAACAAAGAGCCACTGTTATTTGTAAAAAAATTATCAATAAACTTTTCTTGTAAGCTATCTAATCTACCTTTATTTTGTATCAATAAAGGTTTCAATCCTGATGATCCATTGTTATTATACCAACATGAAATATAAGAACCTAATACTCCAAAAAAAGGATCAACATCAGGTATAATCACAATATCATCAATTTTTTTTCTTACAGAGTTAATATCTGATACGACTTCTAAGAAACTACAATCTTTATTTTCCTCAATAGCTATCCTTGCCTCAACAAAATTAGTTAAAATAAGAAAAATAACTAACAAGAGAATTATTTTTTTATTCATTATAGAATATTTATAATGATATGTATATTAAATAAATTTCGTATTATAATTTTTTTTTTAAAAGAGATAAAAAGAATGATTATTTAATTAAATATTAACCCATATTATGGGGATATCGTTGGGAATGGTTTTTTTATTTTTTTTATTATCTTTTTTATCTCCCACTTTTACACCTCTTTAGCTGATAGTGCGAGAGCTCTTGCTCTATTCCCAACTACAAAAGATTTGGTGATTGATTCAATTTCTTTAGCCTCCTCCGGTGATGATATTTGGCCTACGATTTTCATTTATCTATCCTCACTCCTTATTTTGTAAGTTTGCTTATTAAGGACTTGTTGTACAACTGTTACCTTCGTTCTTTACAGTTATTATCGATAATTTTTATTAGTTAAAATTGTTAAGTTCATTCTGATAGTTCAATTATGAATTGAATTAATAAAGAAGTATAGTTATACTTATTTTTGTGAAAAATAAAACCTACATTTATTTAATTCTTATTTTGGTTTCTTTTATTTGGGCTAGTTCTTTTATTGTCGTCAAAACGGCTACAGAAGAAATAGATCCTATAGATTTAGGATTCCTAAGATTTATAGTTGCTACACCAATCTTATTTTTAATTCTTATCTATCAGAAAAAAGATCTTCACTTGCCTAAAAAAGAAATCCCGTCTTTGTTGATTCTAGGCCTTACTGGTGTTACTTTACTTTATCTATTACAATACATTGGGATTGTCTATACAAATGCATCAACATCTTCAGTTTTAATTAATACAAATGTCATATTCATTGCAATCTTATCTGTAATATTTCTAAAAGAAAAAATTTCAATTAAGCGAATATCAGGTATCTTACTTTCTTTTATTGGAGTTTGTGTTGTTATTTTTTCAAATATATCAACAGAGAATTTCAATTTGAATAATGTTTTTTTCATTGGGAGCATACTTGTATTACTTTCTGCTTTTTGTTGGGCAATTTACTCTATAGTTGGTAAAAGATTATTAGAAAAATACGATGCTATTGTCATTACTTCTTATGCCTTTATTATTGGTACACTTTTTTATATTCCACTTGTTATAAATGATATTCATATCAATATTCAGAATTATTCAATGAACATATTTATTTACATTCTATATTTAGCGATCTTTAGCTCTGTTTTTAGTTATATTGGGTGGTATTATTCATTAAAAGTAACTGAAGCAAGCAAAGCTGCTGTTTTTCTAAACCTAATACCTATGTTTGCCATTACTATGTCCCTTTTTCTAGGTGAAAAAATTACAATAATTTTTATTCTTGGTGCAATTTTTATAATATATGGTGTTTATCTAACTCAAAAAAGTTAGTTATTGGAGTAAAATATGTTCTGTGTTGAATGTGGAATTGAAGGAAACATATACAAGAATGGAGTATGTATTAATTGCTATTTAAAAAATAAAATCTTTACAAAAGGACCAAATGTTATTGATATTTTCACTTGTTCAAGCTGTTCATCTTATAAGTATAAAAACACATGGTTAAATGATACCTTTGAAGAAATATTAAAACGTAATATTAGAGATAATTTTCAAATAAGTAGTGAGTTAAAGAAAGTTGAAATAAAAACCAAATGCGATGATAAAGAAAGAAATATTAATTGCATAATTACAATCTCAGGTTCTTTGAACGATCATAAAATTTCTGAAGACAATATTTTAAATGTCAGAATAAAGAAGATTGTATGTGATGTTTGTTCTAAGCAATTTGGTGGATATTACGAGGCAATTCTTCAAATACGTGCTAATAAAAAATTGTTTAAAAATGAACTTGAAGAAATAAGATTGTTTGTGGAAAAATATGTAGTTTCTCTTAGAGAAAAGGGGAATCGAGGATTGTTTATAACAGACGTAGGCAAAGATCCGGGCGGTATAGATTTTTTTCTTAGTGAAAAAGGACCTGCCTATACCATTGCTAAAAAAATTCATGAGAAATTTGGAGGAGAAATCAAACAATCTTCTTCGAATATTGGAATGAAGGATAGTAGACAGGTATATAGAATGACCTATTTAGTAAGGTTACCCCCTTATAAAAATGGGAATTTTATTTTTTACAAGGATTCTTTTTATTATATTTCTCAAATCAAAGGAAGTAAAATACATGTTATTGAAGTAAGCAAATGGAGCGAAAATATCTTTGAGGAAAAACAATTTCAAAAGATTGAAATTATTGGTGGAAGGGAATTGATAAAAGAAATGATATTGGTTAGTCAATCTCCTGAGGAAATTCAAGTCATGGATATAAAAAATTATAAGACATTTGATATAAAAAAACCAAAGAAAATTGATTTTAAATCTAATATGGTTAAAGTTGTAAATCTCGGAGACAGATACTTATTATTTCCTGAAAAAAAATATAGAATATAATTATCTCCAACCAAATGGATAATTATAATTCCATCCAGGTGACCATACTGTACTCCATACAAGTTGCCACCATATCCAAGAAGTGAGCCAGTTTATGATACCCATAATGACAATGTAGATTATTAATCCCACAACAAAAAGTCCTAGGTGTTGTTCTTTACCTGTACCCATTAGAATTGGGATCCCAATGTATAAGATATATAACCCATATAGACCACCTAATAGTGATATCAATCCTGCTGCTGGAAATATATTTACAATTCCAAGTAATAACCAAGGGGTTGCAGCATAAGATACCAATTTAAGCGCCTGCATTTTATTCTGTGTAGTTTTAAAATTTGGAGCTATCGCATTCAGGATATGTCCAAATATAATAACACCTATAATTGCCATTATGTATGTTATTATTGCAATTGCAAATGCATATCCTATTAAGTTACCTCCACCCCACCAAAGGAAACCATAACCTATAAGTAGCCCTATAAAAGTTGGAAAACCTACAATCGCTAAATATATTATTATATCATTAAATTCAACCTTTTCATCTTTTAACTTTTTTAGTGTCCCAGCTGGATTAATAACTAAATCTTTTGCTTGATTAATAATTTTCATAATATCCATAAATACTCCTCCACCAACATCTTAAAGCTAATCAAAAAACAAGGTTATTAAATTTGTGAAAAAATCAAATAAACTCAATATTTTTGATTAGTTAAATAAATTTATAACATATGATAATAATTAATTTTACCTTTTTGATAAAAGGATGATTGGAAAAAATGAAAATAGCCCTAAAATTTGCTTATAATGGTAAAGAGTATAACGGATATGCAAGACAACCCCAACAAAAAACTGTAGAGGGAGAAATTATTAAATCGCTTATACATAATAGGTTTATCGAAGATACTGACGATTCTAATTTTCGATCTGCAAGCAGAACCGATAAAGGTGCTTCTGCATTGGGAAATGTGATTGCCTTTACAACAGATGTATATCCTCAAAATATTTTAGAACTATTAAATGATGATTTACAAGATATTATATTCTATGGATTTAATGAGGTTAAATTTGATTTTTATCCAAGATATGCAGTACAAAGAAGATATAGATACTATTTAAGAGACAATAAATTTAATATCAATAAAATTAAAGCTGCAACAATAGCATTTGCGGGGGAATATGACTTTAGTAATTTTGCTAGGATAGAACAGCATAAAGATCCAATAAGATCAATTGAAAATATTTTAATAGATTTTAAAAAAGACTTTATAATTTTTGATTTTTTTGCACAGACTTTTCTATGGAATCAGATAAGAAGAATAATATCTGCACTTGTAAAAATAGGTATGGAAAAAATCGAAAAGGAACAGATTATAGAAGCACTTCAAAACCCTAATAATAAGGTTGATTTTGGTCTTGCTCCTGCAGAACCATTGATATTAACAGATATTATTTATGATTTTGAGTTTAAACTAGAAAATAAATTTCATAGGTTGTTGAATGATTTAGAAAAAAATATAATTTTAGATTTCTAATATTTTTAATTTAACATAATATATTGTTCAAATTGACGTTTTTACACAATAGTTTTAAATACGATTTTTGAAAAAATTATTCTCCATGGACGACTTGTGGTTATGCCCAAATTGTGGCACTGCAATGAAACAGTTGATAAACAGTTCAGGTATGTTTCATGTTTGCGAAAAGTGTGGATGTACAATAGAAGGAAAAGAGCAAAATTTTGAATCTGCTAGTATTTGCCCCAACTGCCATTGCTTGATGGAAAGCGAAAGTGAATGTTCTTACTGCGGTTATGATTTGGGATCAGATTTTGAATAAAAAATAAAATACTATTTTCATTAATCTTATATTTTATTCTTATATTTTATTCTCTTATTAATGTCAAGAAAGTAATCAATCCAAGCATCACGTACAGATGGTATGGTTTCATCTTCTATTAATTTTAAAATATCTTCTTGTTGTTTGGTCTTTACCATACTTTTAAGCTTTAAAAGGCTTATTTCTGGTTTTTTAATTACATCTTGTTTTTGTTTTTTACCAAATAGAAACCAAAGTCGAGATTTTTTTGAGTTTTTGTTCATACAGCTACTAATCATCATTATAGCATCTGCTTTATAAAAATTTTGCCATCCATAATTATATAACTATCAGTGCTTACCTGCTTTAATCATTCGGTAAATAAAATAGGCAAGACCCCCATATAATATCGCCATACCAAAAATAAGCATCACTATTGCAGAAAATGAAAGGCCCATTAATTCACCCCTATTTTCTTTTTCATTCTCATAAAAACAAATGATAGCAAAAAAATTACAAGACAAGGAGTGGCGCCCCCAAGCAATAAAATCCACCAAGGATAATTCAAATATGGATTCAATATATTTTCTATAATTGCATAAGATAGCATTATAAACAATACAAAAGGAATTACAAATTTAATAAGATACTCCCACCATTTTCCTAGATGTATATCAGACGTTTTATTTGCATGATTTCGAAATTTATAAAGTTTGTACATCCATCCTAAAATTATACATTCTACTAGACCAACCATTACAAGACCAAAATTTGCAATAAAGTGATCAACCAAATCAAGCCAATGCAAAGCAGCACCTGTTGCAAATATTAAGCTTGTTAAAAAGCCAAGTATACAGACAATGCCTGTTGCTTTTAACTTTGAGATTTTAAATTTTCTGTTGATGCCAAATGTTATTGGCTCTATCATAGAAAAGGCTGAGTCAATACCAAAAGTTAATAATGCAATGTAAAAAATCATACCAAAAAACGTAGCAGCAACAGGTAGAAATGAAATAGCGGTTGGATACGTAATAAATGTGAGATTAGGACCAGCAATTCGAAGTCCCAGATCTGGTATACTTATTCCTTGCGAAAATGCAAGATAGCCAACAACACTAAAAACAGTGAAACCTGCTAAAAAGGAAGTACCAGCATCCGCTAAAGAAATAATAAAGGCATTGTTAGTAATATCTGATTTTCTTTTTAAATAACTAGCATAGGTAATCATAATACCTTGCGCAACACCTAAAGAAAAAAATACTTGAGCATATGCTGAGAGCCAGACATTTACATCAAATAGTTTAGAAAAATTTGGTGTTAGATAATAACTTATACCCTCTATTGCTCCAGGTAGAGTCAATCCTCTTATGGTAAGAAGAATCAACAATATTGTAGGTAATGGAACAGTGATTGCAACTACCTTTCCAATACGATTTACTCCTTTGTACAAAATAAGAAAAACAGTCAGCCAGACCACTATCAAACCTAATAAAACTGGGATGCTAATATTTCCAATAATAATCGGACTTCCAGTATCTCCAAGAAAACTTTTAAAAAATCCTTCAGCATTGTCTCCCCACCTAAGGTCTAGTGAGTATATCATATATGAAAAACACCAGGACATAACAGCAATATAATATGATGCTATGACAAAGGGTACAAAAACAGCCCACCATCCTGCCCATTCCCATTTTTTTCCAATTTTTTTAAAAACTTCCGGTGGAGAAGTTCTTGCCCAGTGTCCAACTGTAAATTCTAAAATCATCAAAGGAATTCCTGTAGTGAACAAAGCAATAAAATAGGGAATAAGAAAAGCTCCACCACCACTTTCGTAACAAACATATGGAAATCTCCATACATTACCTAAACCAACAGCTGACCCAATTGCAGCCATTATAAAAGCAAATCGAGATTTCCAATGTTCATTGTTAATAGTATCAACCTTAGAATTATATAATTTTATGATTTATAAATATATTCTAATTATAATATTTATATTATCAACAATTAAACCTAAAATTTAATTAATAAATAATTTGTTAATACTTAACTTAAGCAGGGGTAGCCAAGCCAGGTCAACGGCGACAGACTCAAGATCTGTTCCTGCAGAGGTTCGGGAGTTCAAATCTCCTCCCCTGCACCTTTTTCTATTTTTATATATAACGTTTATATATAGCTATTTACTTAATGATATTGGGGAAAATAAAATATGAAAAATAAAAAACAAATTTTTTTAACGTCGATGCTGGTAATTGCAGTGCTAGTACTAACTAATGCAACTAATAGTATTAAGTTGATGTCTTCGAATGATAACACCATTAAATATGTAACTTCTCAATCTAGTAATGTATTGCAATATAATAATGAGGAAATTTTATTTGAAGGTAACGATGAAGAAATTGTTTCAGTTCTAGTTTATTTAAAAGATCAGGTTGATCTTGAAGCATTAAATAGGCAGATGGATGAACAACGAGCTACACTAAATAATCGGCATAAGACAACGGTTGTTGCACTTCAAAATACTGCTTATTCAACGCAACCTCAACTGGTTCAATATTTAAAAGAACTTCAGAGTCAAGACCTTGTTAAAGATTTTAAGTGTTTTTGGATTAGAAATATTATTAGAGTTGAAACCTATCAAAGTGTTGCTGATCAGATTCGTATGCGTGATGATGTATTTTGGGTATATCCAGACTTCGAAATTGAATTAATTAAACCAGTAGATGAAAGTTTTGACCATAAAAATGGTGATAGAAATGCAATTGAACCTGGTATTATAGCTGTGAGAGCTCCTGAAGTATGGGAGGAATTTAATATCACTGGTGAAGGTATCCTTGTTGCAACGATTGATACTGGTGTTGATGGTGACCATCCCGCACTTGCTGGTAGGTGGGCAGGTGTAGCAGATCCCAGGTATGAAGGACATCCCGAATGGGCATGGTTTGATCCATATCTAGGTCAAAACGATTTTCCTTATGACAACGGTGGACATGGCACCCACACAATGGGTAGTGTATGTGGTGGCGCACCTGGGGATCAAATTGGTGTTGCACCAGGCGCTCTATGGATGTCTGCAGGAGCTATTGACAGAGGTGGAGGTATTTCTCAAACTGTTGCAGATGCAATAGAATCATTCGAATGGATGATTGATCCTGATGGTGATCCCGAAACAAATTGGGATGTCCCGGCATCTTGTTCAAATTCATGGAGGTTAACTACTGGGCATGGGTATCCGCCCTGTGATGAAACTTTTTGGACTTTTCTTGATGCTTGTGAAGCTGCAGGAACAGTTATAATCTTCTCAGCGGGTAATGAAGGCTTTTCGGGGTTAGGTAGACCTCCTGATAGAGCAACTGATGAATATCGATGCTTTGCAGTTGCTGCAGTTGATGCAAATGATCCAGACTGGCCAATTGCAGATTTTTCATCTAGGGGTCCAACATATTGTACTCCAAATGGTACTGAGGCGATTAAACCAGATATTGCAGCGCCTGGTGTTAGTGTGCGTTCATCGTATCCAGGTGGTGGTTATACTTCTCTATCTGGTACTTCAATGGCTTCACCTCATATTAATGGTGTTGTAGCACTAATGCGCCAAGCCAATCCAGATTTAAGTGTTGAGGAAATAAAGGAGATTATATTTCAAACTGCTTATGATCTAGGCGATTCTGGCGAAGATAACGATTATGGCTGGGGAATGGTTGATGCTTACGAAGCAGTTGCGATGGCAATTTTTCTTTCCAATGCACCACCAGAAGATCCTCAAAAACCAAGTGGAGAAACAGAGGGTGTAACCAAATTAGAATATACATTTTCTTCAAGTACAACTGACCCGGAAGGAGAACAAATCTATTATTTGTTTAACTGGGGAGACAATACAACCTCCAGTTGGTTAGGCCCTTATGATAGTGGAACTTCAGTATCTGGAAAAAAGGCATGGGACAATGAAGGATACTATGATATCAAAGTCAAAGCTAAAGATATCAATGGTAGTGAGAGCCAATGGTCAGAACCCCATACAATCCATATTCTCAAAGCACCTTTTATCAAAGTACAACAAATCTATAGTGGATTCTTTTCGATAAACGCTCTTGTTAAGAATCTTGGTGAAGTAGAAGCAACAGATGTCCAATGGAGGATTAGCGTTGAAGGTGGAACAATATTTACTGGCAGAGAATCAACTGGTATCATTAACAACCTTTTACCAGGTGACGAAGTCACAATTAACTCGAAATCAATAATTGGTTTTGGAAAAGTCAGTATAATTGCAACAGCTGAAATTCCAGAGAATACGGGGGAAAAAATAAACAATGGATTTGTCTATTTATTCTATATATACGTCAATCCTAGTGGCACATAAAATCTCCAATATAAATTATAATTTAAAATAATATTAATTGGTGCAATGTACCAAGAATATCTACAAAATATTCTTTAAATATATGCACCCATATTTTTAAATTTAAAACTATGCTAATAATTTATTATTAAAAATAGTTAGTATGTATTGTAGTTACATCTCATTAAGTTAAATAACTTATATCCCATCCTAACATAGAATACTACTATTCTCGCTGATATTAGAGTATTAAATAATAACTATGAAAAATAAAAAAGAGAAGTTGGATTTCTAATTATCCAAGTATATATCTAATTATTGGGAAAGCATTTGGAAATCTTTCAAACAGCCAATTAAATAGATTAAAATTCAATCCAACATTTTTGATTTTTGGCATTGTCACTTCCAAGGGGTCCGACCAACCGCTAATTCTTCCATGCTCATCTTTTGCAACAACCCTAATTTGATAAACGCCATCATTGTTCCAGGTTTTATCAGCTGATGCAGTTTCACCACTGCTATAAGGTCCTACCCACTCACTTGAAGTGTTATCCCCCCAATCAAACATGTAGTAAAGATCATCGCCATCTGGATCAGTTGTTGATGCAGTGTAAGTTTGCTTTTGTTTGGTTTTACCGGAGGTTGTACCTTCTGGTGGATCAGGTATGAGTGGAGTTGTTGAATCTTCTCCTATTACTAGAGTTGGATCTCCAAAAGGCTCCCATTCTTCAGTACATTTGAATTCCATATTATCCATACTCGGAGTAATAAACCTATCAAGAGCATTGGCCCACATTTCACCAAGAGTAAGCGATTCATCTAATTTATAAGCCCTAAAAGTGTCTAATCCAAGTTTTCCAATTAAGCCTTGAGATACACCAGTGCCTACATAACCCCAGCCAAGTCCTGTTGCTCCGAATGAACCAATTGCTCCACCATTTGAATTATAAATAAATGCCCAATTGAAACAGTTAGGATCACTTGCGAACTTGGATGTGGAACAAGCTTCAACAGTTACAATTGGTAATTTGTCTCCATTAGACAATGATGTTACATCTCCGCGGAGGAATCCTCCAGTTGGGGTTGGTACCCATAATCCATGATTCCCATGTGGATGTGTAGCCCAAACATTAGTATTACCATGTCCTGAGAAATCAACAAAACCACAACCATCATTAATTGAATTTTTTATATTTGCAACCCCTGTGGGAACCAAACCGGTTAATTTTCCATTTGTAACCCAAAGTTTGTTATAAATAAAACCGTCTAACATGTCTATTACTTTTTGGTTAATATATTCACCCTCATCAATGTCATAATCATCAGGAAATGAATCGCCACCTACTGCTACTATTTTTGTAAACCAATCTTGTAGATATCCAGGATTGTTTTCATAGGTTTTGATCTTGTTTACACAAGTGGTTACTTCCCCGCCAGTTCTACATGCAAGTCGGCCAAAATATACATCTGGATTTAGATCGACCTCATCATATCGACCTTCCCAATTGTATTCACCGAACATATCATTTCCATTTGAATCCCAACTGCAAAAACCTCCAGTGCCATTATAAATATCTGCATAGTACAGATCGCTTACAAAAATCTCCGAACTACCATATTGATCATATTCTTCTTGAATCCATATATGCGTCAAACGTGTTGGTACTTGTGAACTACCTCCTAATAGCAAAACGTTTTCAGTAACCCAATTTTCAATTGCATTTTTAATGAAATATTTAATCTTTTCTTGGTTATCTCTGCCCGTGGATGGGAAATAAGTTCCGCTATAAATATCGCTTAAGCTAACAAAAATAGCACTTACTCCTCTCCCATTTTTATGAGTGATAAGAGGAGCAATTTCGTCACTAAATTCATCTGGTCCAATAACGATTAACTCATATTCATCACGTGAAGATGGATTTTGATTTGAAAGTTCATAATCTATTTGAACATTCACTTCATTGATATATTCAATTATTTTATCTTGTAAATTATATTTAATTGGATTAATTTGTATCTCTAAGATGGTTCTTCTTTCTCTGTTTATTAAGCCTGTTGAAACATCATAAGTAAACCATTCTGATGGATATGTTTCCCTATTATCTAAAAGAGATTTTGTTTGGCTTTCAACAATCCCTTGGTCTACTAATGCTACTGGTGGAGTAAGAACAATATCATTTGGAACAGTCTGGGTTTTTATGTTTAATGGTGTACATTTTACATCTTCTATCTTTGTTCCAAAAGGATAAGTAAAAGTATGTATGTAGGTAGGAAGTAATGGTTTACCAGTTTCCATAATAAATGAATTTGATTCAGGGACATTTATTGATATAAATTCATTTTCAATTTCCAAAAAAGGTTGGGAAAAACTAATAGATAGACTTTCTTGTTTGTAATTTTCTTCTGAAGTTGCAACAGCTCCAAGTCCACTTAGGACTAAAACACTTACTATTACTATTGGTAGTATTTTCTTCATATTACTATAATCTCCTTTAAAGTATTTAATTAGGTTATATGATTTAAATGTTTTGTATAAAATAATAAAATATTTTTATTTTAAATATAATTGTTCGATAAAGAGCGTTATAACAATACTGTTACAAATTTCGACCCAAATTTTTAATCACTTAAACATTTAAATTTAAATAAATAATTTAATTTTGATATTTATTAATTAATTTTTGAGTCACGTTTTGAGTCACGGAGTGAAAAAAGCATAGGGCAAAACTATATAAAGGATTTATATGAATATCACTTCGACAATAAGGAATAGAAAAAAGAGTTACTAACTTTCGTTTATGCGAATTTTTAGAATTTTTCTTTTTATTCTCTTATGTTATAATTAAATATGCCGAAATAATTCGGAGGAAAATTGAATGAAAGGAACTGTAAAATGGTATAATGCCAGAAAAGGATATGGATTTATCCAAAGTGAAAATAACGAAGATGTTTTTGTTCATCGCACAGCTATCCCTATGGAGGTTTCTCTAACTGAGGGGGATCAAGTTGAATTTGATATCGAAGAATCAGAGCGAGGACCTCAAGCAAAAAATATAAAGAAATCTTAGAATTCTCATAAATTTTTATTAGTATAAGCAAATCAATTTTCGATATTTGTATTCTAAATTTAATCAAAACAATATAGGTTGAATACATTGCCAAAAAAAATCAAGGAAAAAATTGAAGAATCTTTAAATTGTCCAGAGTGTGGAAGTAATCATTTAAGCAGGGATTATTCTAGGGCAGAATTAGTTTGCCGAGATTGTGGACTTGTTATTGATGAAAATATGATAGACCAAGGTCCTGAATGGAGAGCATTTGATAGCGAGCAACGTGAGAAAAGATCCAGGACGGGTTCACCAATGACATACACTATCCATGATAAAGGTCTTAGCACTGCAATTGGCTGGACAAATAAAGATGCCTATGGAAAACGCATTCCAACAAGAAATAGAGCACAATTATACAGAATGAGAAAATGGCAAAGACGGGTAAGGATATCAGATGCTACCGAGAGAAATCTTGTTCTTGCTTTGTCAAGTATAGATAGAATGGCTTCCACCCTAGGGCTACCAAGAACTGTTAGAGAAACTGCTGCTATGATTTATAGAAAAGCAGCTTTAAAAAAATTGGTAAGAGGTCGAAGTATTGATGGTATTGCCGCTTCAGCACTGTATGCTGCATGCAGACAATGTCATGTTCCCCGAACCCTTGATGAAATAAGTAAAGTTGCACACATTTCAAAAAAAGAGTTAGGGAGAAATTATCGATATGTATCTATCGAATTACAATTAAAATTATTGCCTACTTCACCAAGAGATTATATTCCACGTTTTTGTAGCCAGTTAAAGCTTAGCAGTGAGGTTCAACTAAAAACATTTGACATATTAAGATCTGCTACAAACAAAGAACTTACAAGTGGAAGAGGACCAACAGGCCTTGCAGCAGCAACTTTATACATTGCATCTGTACTTTGTGGCGAACGAAGGACACAACGTGAGGTGGCTGAAATTGCAGGAGTAACCGAAGTCACTATAAGAAATCGTTACAAGGAGTTAATTGAAAAACTTCAAATCGATTTTACCACATAAAAAATAATTTTTTTAACATACAAATAACCTTCCCTTTTTAGAAAAGTAGTTTAGCTGTCACCAATTATAAATCATTGTGAGGTCGGTGATAGCTTTGTTTTATCTATTGAATTTTTATTATTTTTATTTGAAAACAGTAGAGGATAGACAATATCACTTGTACAGCAAGGTATCCATACTGCTAAAAACAAGAATATAAAAATTCCAAATGTCTGTAAAATACCAACTGAAGTTCCTAATGCCATAATAATATGAAACAATGAGGCCCATGTACTGACTAAAACATGCCCAGCATGAGGAAACTTTGTTGCACCCTTTACATATGCAATTAAAATCCCAATTAATGCAGGTGGATTTGTTATCAACGGTTCCTCAATAAATCCTATATGAATTCCCGGGTTTGGAAGGTCTAAAAGTATTTCTCCAAGATAAGGTATTATCGAATCACTTATTGTAGCAATTCCAATTGAACCCGTGTATCCTACAATTATAATAAGTATTATGTTTTTCTTCCCATATTTAATAAATAAAGTTGTTGTAACCAAAGCACTTAAGAGAACATGGGTTGGATGTAATATGTAGAAAATATTTTCAGAAATAGGGGAAATAATGGAGAGAAAATTTCCATATAAAATAATCATAATTATCAAGATACCGGAGAACGCCCCAAATATTGTAAAAGGAGCATGATTTTTCATTTCTTTTGTAATTTGTTGTAAAGTAAATCCCATATTCAAATGATATATTATTAATATTTATATATTTTATTAATAACTTTTATGCTAATGTTTATAAATATGTTAATAATTTAACTAATTACATGGTAATTGTAAGTGTGTCCCTTAATGAAAAAATATTAGAAGAAATTGATCGAATCCAACACGAAATGGGATATTCTGGCAGATCTGAGGTAATTAGAGCAGGAACTCGATTGTTAATTTCGGAAAACAAAGAAAATGAAGCGTTGATAGGAGAAATCAATGCAATTTTAATTATAGTTCATAATCAAGATAAAGAAGATATTGTATCTAATATTAAACATGATTTTGAAGATGTTACTAGCACTCAAATTCATAATCATCTCAAAAATAATAAATGCTTGGAGATATTTGTATTAAACGGTAAATCAGATCGTATTATGAATTTTGTTAGACATTTTAAAATAAGTGGAAAGATGGATTATGTAAAATTGCTTATAGCATAGATAGAGTTTTCAATTATTTTATATTCTTTTTTGGATTTGAATTTAATTTTATTTTTTGTTTAATTACTTTAATTGAACTTAGGTATTACATAAACATCAGAATTTTTTATTTTTATAACTGTGGAAAGATTTATTAATGAAATATGATATATACAAATACATTAGAAAAATAAACGGGGGAAAACATGAATAAATTGAGATATATATTGAAGGCAGCTATTGTCATTGGTATCGCTCTTGCATTTATAATGCCTGGAGCAGCAATATTCGAAAAAAGTCAAAATAAAGAAATCGAAAAACAAATATATTATCCTACTAAAGATAAATTAGTTTTAAGTCGAGGATGGGAAGAACAAGCTTCAGGTTTTTGGGAACCAAGTAGAGGTATTAATCATATTTGTGCAGTAGATGAAAATATTGTTTGGGCTGTAGGTTATGACGGCAGTGGTTCACAGCTACCCGTCCAGGAGTTTACAAAAACAGTAAACGGTGGAGAGCTTTGGGAAGCGGATGTAATTTCTGGAGCACCAAGTGGTGGTGATTCGGCCATGATTTGTGCTATAGATGAAAATACTGCATGGATTCCTATTCATTCTGGAGATCCTCAGGGTATATGGAAAACAGGTAATGGGGGAGATACATGGGTTCATCAAGATACCGCAGCATTTAGTGGTGACGGTGCATTTCCAAATATTGTACATTTTTGGAATGAAAATGATGGATGGTGTCAGGGGGACCCAGTTGATGGATACTTTGAGATGTATACAACAACTAATGGCGGAGATACCTGGACTAGAGTTCCCCAAGGTAACATTCCAGCACCACTTGCAAATGAAATGGGCACTGTTGGATATTACGATGTTGTAGGAGATACTGTTTGGTGGGGAACCCAATGTATTACAAGCCCTGGGCGTATTTTTAAATCAACTGATAAAGGTTACACTTGGTCAGTAGCAACAACTCCTTTACCAAGTGGTGGTTATGTTGATGTAAGAATGAAAGATGAGAACAACGGACTTGCAATGGATAAAAGATCAACAGCAGCATATTTAGCTGAAACATCAGATGGCGGAGTAACTTGGGAATTAGTTGAGCCTACTGGACCATTTTATGGATATGATATTGCATACCTACCTGGAACGGATAATATGTGGGTAAGTACTGGAGCAGCATCAGGTGGTTCTGGAGCATCATATAGTACTGACGGCGGTCATACCTGGACCGACTTTTCAGAAGTTTTAGGAACTCAGCTACTTGATTGTGACTTTGTTGAAGGAATGATTGGCTGGGCCGGCTCATTTAGTGTTGATGAAGAGACGGGTGGAGTATACAAATATTCTACATCTGGGGGAGATGCTGATTTGTTCTGTGAAGGAACCCTAAGCTGGGTGGATGTAAAACCCAGTGATACTGTTGAAGGTGATTTTACAGTTAAAAATGTAGGTGGTGCTGGTACAATGTTAGATTGGGAAATCGGCTACGATCCAAGTTGGGGAACATGGTCTTTTGATCCTGAATCTGGAACAGATTTAACTCCAGAAGATGATCCAGTTACAGTTCACGTAACTTGTATAGCACCAGAAGATAAAAACGAAGAATTCGTAGGTAAAATTAAAATTGTCAACGCAAAAAATCCTGAAGATTATTGTTACATCGACGTATCTTTGACAACACCAATGAACAAACCATATTTTTTCCAATACCTACAAAATATAATCCAGCAATTTCCGGTTTTGGAAAAAGTTTTAGCAATTTCGATAGTTCTTGGAAAAATATTATCAGCATAATATAAAAACTATCTCTTTCTTTTTTTCTTTGTTTTTAAATTACTCATAAAGCTACTTTTTTATTGTTTCAATATCTCGAAAATATTGACGGCAATCTCTTTTTATTATAGCAATTTGCTGTTGTGGAATTTTATATGAGAATTGAGCATATTCGAGAGCAAAAACAAGCCCATGGATAAAAGCACCAACATTATAATCATTATCTTTGCTAAGTTTAAAAATGTCATCTGTAATCTTAAGTGCATCTTGTATTGTATAAGGTGGAGATTTTTTATCTTGATTGACTTTCTTTTTATGTGCCATATTGTCTCTTTGAATACCGCACTTATTTAAATAATTTTTTTTAAAAAACACTTAATGTCAAAAAAATAAAATAATAAAATAAAAATTTATTTTGCTTTCTTATAGCAATATTAATGTAATATATAGTAATTATTGTCGATTGTGGAATATAAATTATTGATTATCAGATATGGTGAAATAGCATTAAAATCAAAAGAAACAAGAAATCGTTTTGAAAATACATTAATAAATAATATTAAAAAAGCATTTAATAAAAGGGAAATATCAAATATAATAACTAAAGAATGGGGCAGAATATACGTCCAATCAGAACAAATTGATAAATGTATAGATGTATTGAAAAGAATTTTTGGAATAACCTCTATCAGTCAATCAATTCAAACAAAATCAGATATTGATTCCATTTATGCGACGTCTAAATTTTTCTCTGATGGAATTCTAAATAACAAGAAAAGTTTTGGATTAAGAGTCACAAGAACCGGAAATCACAAATTTACAAGTCAGGAAGTTGCTATAAAAGTGGGAAATTACATAAGAAATTCAACAGGAGCAAAAGTAAATCTAAATAACCCTGATTTAGAGATTTTTATTGATATCAGGGGTGAAAATTCATATATATTTACTGAAAAAATCCGAGGAATGGGAGGCATGCCCATGGGAACACAAGGTAATGTGCTGGCTATAGTAAGTAATACAAAATCAATATTGTCTGCTTGGTTTGTACTTAGAAGAGGTTGTAAAGTTTTTTATGCAGATTGTAACGGTAGATATAAAGAAAAATTGAATTCTTTCATATCTGAGTGGTACACAAATTCAGATATTATTTTCTTAAATTCTAATTCGAATAATTTTTACCATAATTTATATGATACTGTCGTTGAAAAAAACTGCGATGCTATTGTTGTAGGTAATTCTCTATTTGGAAAAAATTATAAAGAATTAAAAGAAATTCAATGTTTAAAGGAAAAGACTGGCATACCAATACTTCATCCATTAATATTCATGGGCGACAATGAAATAAAAGAAAAGTGCGTTGAGATTGGAATTTAATTATGAATATCGTTGTTTTAGGTGCCGGAGCAATTGGTTCATTATATGGTTCATTACTCAGTAAGAAAAATTACGTAACTTTAATTGGAAGTCCTAAACACATTAATGCAATAAAAAAAAAAGGTCTTACAATCAAAGGTAAAACACAGTCCAATATAAAAATTTCAGCTGAGGTAAATATAAAAAAGCTTGAAAAATCACCTGAGTTGTTAATTTTAACTGTAAAATCTTACGATACAGTTTCTGCAATTCGTGATATAGATACAATAATAAACAAAAATACAACAATTTTATCACTTCAAAATGGTCTGGATAATATTGAAAAAATTAAAAAAATCATTGATAATAAACAAATAATAGCAGGAACGACAACACATGGAGCATTTTTAGTAGAACCAGGTATTGTCGAACATACGGGATTGGGAAATACAATTTTAGGGGAATTAGATGGAAAAATATTACCTAGGTTAAAAAAAATAGTAAAAATATTTAATAATTCTTTAATTAAAACACATTCTAGTAAAAATATTATCAAAGAAATATGGATAAAAGCAATTATAAATTCAAGTATTAATCCATTAACAACGATATTCAAATGTAGGAATGGATATCTGTTAGAAAATCCTGTTTTAGAACAAATTGTAAATTCTGTTTGCAGGGAATCTACGATTATTGCAAATAAAAATGGAATAATAATAAGTACCAAATATATGCGAGAAAAAACAAAAGAAGTGATTAGATCAACCTCAGAAAATTATTCTTCCATGTTTCAAAGTTTTAAAAACAACAAAAAAACTGAAATTGATTCAATTAATGGAAAATTGGCATTTCTTGGTAAAATACATAATGTTGACACTTCTCTCAATGATATTTTAGTAGATTATATCAAGACCAATAACCTTTTTTAATTCATTATATATTTGGAAATATTTAAATAAAAATTTTTTATAATCAATATTTAAAATATCACATTAAAATATAACAAAATAATTACAAATAAATTTGTTTGTAGGATGTAATTGAAAAATATGTTAGGAATAAGAAAAAAAAGGGTATTGTTTGGTGTTACATTAATTATTGTAGCAATTTTAATTTTATACAGTGTCTTTTACTATTTTGAATATTTTAAAGAGGAGGAAATAGAACAAATTATTGAAAAACGAACAATAGATAATCAAATAAACCCATATACAAACCAAGGTTTAATTGTTGAAATATTACGAATTCGTCATCGCGGACTTTTAGACAAAATGTACAAATTCGGTTTAAGTTGGAGAAAAGCTCCTAGTTTTTATTGGATTGCTGAGGTTGATGGGGAGGAATGTAACACCAAGGGCAATATTGGAGAAACAGGTGTTTTTACAGATTGGGATACCTTTGACAAAGAAAGTAATGTAAACTATTATACAGAAGAAGAACAAGAAACGTCAACAGTTATAATAAAAGTAATAGAAATTGTAAAAACTGGCATTTTAGGTTTAAGAGAATCAGAGGTTGAAAAAGCTACGATTCATCTTACTTATGATTATCGTACTGGCAGATGGTCAGGAGAAGATTATTTTAAAGATAAAGATGGTTATGGTCATTATCTAGGAGAAACCTTTGAAGTTTGGTTTAACATTTATCAATCAGATTATGATCATGATGGCATACCCTATTGGACTGAAGTAAATATTTTAGGGACTGATCCTGTAGTGGATGACAGAAAATTAGATCCTGATGAAGATGGTATTCCAACAAGTTGGGAGTGGAGATGGGATTATGATCCTTTTGTATGGAATGATCATATAAATCTTGATCCAGATGTTGATGGTATCGAAAATATAGAAGAGTATCAGATAGCAAAGTATTTAGCTGATCCCTATCAACCAGATATTTACATTGAAACTGATGGAATGGAGAAAAAAGGTCCTATTGATTTAAAACATGTTTTTTTTGAGGAATCACAACAGATGCTGATTGAAAGATTCGCTCAACACGGAATTAATGTTTACATAGACGATGGTTGGACAGACGGACCAATAAATGGAGGTGGTGAGATGGTTCCTTTTCACAGAGATTTTGATGATGTAACTGGTAAACAGATGTTAAGATTCTACAATAATAATTTTGCTGAAGAAAGAAAAGGTGTATTTAGATATCTATTGATTGGAAATCAAGATAAAGGGTCTAGTGGGTTTATATGCCCGGGTAAATATAATAATTTTGATACAATATGTTGCGGTAGTGGTTTAAAAAAGGTTACATTTACAAGACTATCTTTTACACCACGAACTTTTAGATTTACCCTAGCCTGTGCGGTAATGCATGAACTAGGGCATTCATTAGGATTATTACCGATTACTTTTCCAGGAAATGATATTCAATCACCATCAGCTGGAGTTAGATACCCAAATATGCCTGAAGATGAATATAAGAATTATTTAGATCAATATGTAAGTGTTATGAATTATAAATATATCTATAATAAGAAATTATTTGATTATTCGGATGGAAGTAATGGCCCTCCTTATGATCAAAATGATTGGGACCTTATTTATATTCCTTCTTTTCAAATCGATTCAATTGCCTATGAAACACCTGCTGATGAGACATTTGAAGATTTTGAAATAGTTGATGATTACCCAGGTGTTATTGTAGAAGGATGGGAATTTGATAAAAATTTAACAGCTAATTTCACAGATGAATTAAAACATTTAGCAATAGTAAAAAATGCAGATGTTAACGTTAGTTTATATGTAAAAACTGAAAAAGAAAGCGAGAA
>Ga0272442_10000097_pt1 | contig 137694 bp, 98 predicted proteins | sample SSMForm2O_FD_200262 | JGI IMG/M metagenome (GOLD analysis project Ga0272442, IMG submission 200262) | Marine sediment archaeal communities from Little Sippewissett salt marsh, Falmouth, MA, United States - SSM-Form-2O | ecosystem: Environmental > Aquatic > Marine > Wetlands > Sediment ... | reverse complement strand
GACACCAACGCCTTTCACCTGACGGGTGAAAGCCCGTCAGGCTCGCCGCTGGCCGAAAATCGGCCTCATTGCTGACTCTGGTCGAGGATGGTGGCCGCACGCCGTTTTCTTACCGCGGAATCGTGGTTGCTCGTTGCGACCCGGCGTGGTATCCCGAGGAAAACACGGAGGGAGCAGCGATGGCCCAGGACGCCCAGTCTCCGCCCCCGGGCGAGCCGCCCGACGGAACCGGAACCCCGCCGGGCGGGCCGCCTGGCGGTTCTCCCCCCGGCGGTGTCTTACCCCCAGGACCTGGCGGGGGCTATCCGCAGCTTCCGCCGCAGCCGGCCGTGCCCGCGACGCCGCCGACCAACGGCATGGCCATCGCAGGCTTTGTCTGCGCCCTCTGCGGGATCGTCACCTGCGGCGTGGCCTCGGTGGTGGGATTGATCCTGTCGATCGTGGCGATGAACCAGATCAAGCAGGCCGAGGGGCGGATGGGCGGCAAGGGCCTGGCCATCGCCGGCCTGGCGATCTCGATCGTGCTCCTGGCCTTCTGGCTGCTGTACCTGATCTTCGCCATCCTGGTGGTGGGTACCGCCGCGAGCTTCGCGCCCTGACGCGATCCCCTCCCGCGAACAATCAGAAATCGCTGATCCGGCAGACCAGGTGCGGGCAGTCCACGAAGGGATCTCGGTTGTGCTGGTGATCCTCGATCGCCTCGTTGCGGGCCTGCTCGTACGCGTCCGGCGGGTCCAGCCAGTGCCACTCGCGTAGCACGCCCTCCTGCTTGGCGGCGATGGGCATGTCGTAGCGGATCGCGATGTAGAACATGGCCCGGGCCGTGTCGCCCTTGTGCTCGTCCCGCACCTCCCATACCGGCTCGCCCTCGAAGTCCGTGCCCAGCGCGCTGCCGCCCTCGGTCCAGCTCACGTTCTCGACCCAGCCGAAGTCGTAGTTGCTGCGGCGGCTGTTGACGTGCGACAGGGTGGGGAAGAGGTGGTGGATGTCGCTCTTGGCCGCGCCCGAGCCGGTGCCCTTGCTCTGGGGCCAGGTGTGCTCGGTGTTCATCACGGTGCTGTTCGGAACGGTGCCGTTGGTCACGACCCAGGAGCCGGTGTACACGCACTGAACCTGATTACCCACCAGGTCGACCTGACCGAACATCACCTGTCGCGCCGAGGTGTACCCGAGCGAGGTGTGATTGTCGATCCGGTCGCGCAGCGCGAACATCAGCGTCTGATCGCGATAGCTCTCGAGGGACGCGCAGGCCGGCTCCAGCGGGCAGTCCGTGTCGGTGTCGCTGTCGGTGTCGGTGTCGGTGTCGGTGTCGGTGTCCGCGTCCGCATCGCCTGTCGGGCCGTCCAGGTCCCAGTCGCCGCGCGGCTGCAGGCGGGAGTGGTCCCAGGAGTATCCCAGGTGCCCGGTGATCGAGCCGAAGCCGTGGCCGACTTGCCGCTGGTCCAGTTCCGGGTTCCACGGGTCGGAGTACGCGTAGCTCTCCCATCGACCCACGATCAGATTGCCGCTGACGCGCCAGTCGCCGTGGTCCTGACCATCGGTGCCCAGCACCGGCGTCTGGGTGACCACCACGTCCTCGACCCGGATCAGCACCCCTTCGTAGTCCTCGGCGAGCCAGGCGCCAGTGCTGACATCCGCGGGATCGACCACCACCGGGTACGGCACCGTGGCCGTGCCGAGCAAGGTCACCGCGCTGGCCGCGATCTCGGTGTTGCCGAAGAACTCCTCGAGGATTCCGGTGACCTCGAGCCGATCGCCCTGGCTCACATCGGGAGTGGTGGAGTCGGCGTACACGTAGATGCCCGAGAATGGACCGGCGTCGGGCATCTCGATGTAGTACGTCTTGTGCTCGCCGTGCTGTGAGTGGTCCTTGGTGGCGATGCCCTCCACCGTGACCTCGGTTCCGGGCTCGGGGTGCCAGGGGCTGCTCTGGTCCTGCAGGTCGCGGATCGTCAGCACGAAGGGCCCATCACTCTCGGCGTCGGCGCCTTCGCCTTCGGTCTCGCCAGCCGCGTCCGCGTCCATGTCGGCGTCCAGGTCTGCATCCATGTCTGCATCGGCGTCGCTGTCCGTGTCCGTATCAGCATCGATGTCCGCGTCCGCGTCTGCATCCACGTCCGTGTCGGTGTCCGCGTCCGTGTCTGCGTCGCCCTTGAGGTAGCACTGGGCCTCGCCCTGGATCACGGCGCAGAGCATGCGCTGGACCCGGCAGTCCTCCCAGTCCCACCACTCGCCGTCCACGCAGTGCTGCACCATCTCCACGTGGCAGCGAGAGGCCCCGTCGCGACAGGGCTGGACCGTGTCCGAGTCGGTATCCGTGTCCGTGTCCGTGTCGCTGTCCGCGTCCGAGTCGCTGTCCGTGTCCGCGTCCGTGTCGGCGTCCGCATCAGCGTCCGCGTCGGCATCCGCGTCGACGTCCGCGTCCGCGTCCGAGTCGGAGTCGCTGTCCACGTCCGCATCCGCGTCCGCGTCCGAGTCGATGTCGGTGTCCGAGTCGATGTCGGTGTCCGAGTCGATGTCGGTGTCCGAGTCGATGTCGGTGTCCGAGTCGATGTCGGTGTCGATGTCCGAGTCCGTATCAGCGTCCGATACTCGGTTCTCGCCGCAACCTGTACCGGCGAAGCAGAGCAGGACCCCACTCGCCACGCCCATGATCAGCTTGTGCTTGTGTCTCACGCGTACCTCCGCTCGAACAGGCGGGCAGCATAGCGCCTGGACACGAGTCTGTCACGTACTGCCCTTGGTTGACGCGGCCCGTTTTCTGGCATAAGGGCATGCCAATAACGGCGACGCCCCCCGGAGCCAGGAGGCTGACATGGCAGACGAGCAGGACAAGGCGGCCCCGAACCAGGACGTGGCGCCTGAGCTGTTGCAGGAGTTCAACCAGGCCGCGACCCTGGCCTTTCAGAATCAGACCGAGGAGGCGCTCAGTGCCTGGGCCCGGCTGCTCGACAAGGCCGAGCAGAGCAGCAGCGGAGAAGTGCCTGCGGCTTTTGTCGGTGAGGTTCGAATGCGCCGGGCCTGGGTGCTGATCGATCTGGAGCGGTACGAGGAGGCGGCTGGAGCGCTGGACGCCGAGGTCATGGAGCCGTATCTCGACCACTTCTCGGACGAGGTGCTGTTCGAGTACTTCTTCTGCTTTGCCAACACCCTGGGTTCGCTCGGGCGCATCGAGGCCATGGACGGTCAATTCCGCCGTGCGATGTACATCGCGGCCACCCAACTCGGAGATCTGGAGCGCTGCCAGCGGTGCTGGCTGAACATGGCGATGCTGACCCAGCAGGCCGGGGACTGGACTCACCTGGAGAAGGTGAGCGAGGCTGGCCGGAAGTTCGCCGATGAGAGCGAGCTGCCGGTGATGGGTTTCATCCTCGGCTTGCATCGCGTCCACGCGCTGAAGAACCTCGAGCGTCTGGACGAGGCCCGCGAGGCCGCCGATCACCTGATCGGGCAGGCCCAGGCCTTGGACGACGAGAAAGCAGTGGCGCGGGTGCGGGCGCTGCGGGAGGAGCTGGGGTAGCGCGTCTCGGCTCGCCCAAGCCCACCTGGCAGTGAGCGAGGTTTCGTCGATACGCTATCGTGGCGGCGGCGATGACAACGCCGTGACCGTTCTGACACGCTCGTGACAATACCGTCCCGCGGGCAGGGTACATCAAGGCAGCCGGCGCTCGCCGGCGCGGAGGCTCGATGACCGAGGCGGCCGAGATCCCGCTCGCCGTGGTTGGCTGCGACTTTCGCGTGGCCTCGGCGAGCTGGCGCTCGGACGTGGTGCTTTCCGGGGAAGAGCGCCGCGAGCTGACCCGCGGCCTGATTCGTGACGGCACGATCAGCGGCTTGGTGGCCCTGGATACCTGCAATCGTACCGAGTGGGTGGTGTCGGCACCGGAGCCGGGCTGGGCCGGCCAGCTGCTCCGGGCCCAGATGGTGGAACGCTGGCGCCGGGCGCGGCCCGGTGTCGAGAGGCTGCCCTTGCCCTATGTTCACGCGGGTGAGGTCGCCGCCCGTCACCTGCTGCGGGTCGTGGCCGGGCTGGAGAGTTTTGCCCGGGGCGAGGCAGAGATCGCGGGTCAGTTCCACTCCGCCCTGGAGACCGCCCGTGAGGAGCACACCATCTCGCAGATCCTCAACGGGCTGGGCAAGGCGGCCGGCCGGGTGAGCCGGGAGGCCTGCCGGCTCGGCTTCCAGCATAGCGGCCGACGCGGCGTACCCGGCCTGGCCCTCAAGCTGCTCCAGGATCGCCTGCCCGACTCGGCCGACGTCAGCGTGGCCGTGATCGGCCAGGGATACATCGGCCGCATCGTGACGGGCCTGCTCGAGGAGCATTCTTCCTGGCGCGTCATCCGGGTCAATCGTACCGTGCCGAGCGGTCGTGTTCCGGAGATCCGTCCGCTCGTCGAGCTGGGCCGGGTCACGTCGGCGGCGGACGCCCTGGTGGTCTGCAGCGGTGCCCCCGAGCCGGTGCTGCGCGCCGAGCATCTCGAAGGGAGAGACCCTTCCGGGGGTCGGCCCTTGCTGGTGGTGGACCTGGGGCTGCCGCCCCAGGTCGGCGAGCTGTCGGCCGGGCGCGCACTCTGCTTCGGGCTGGACGATCTGCCGCAACCCGATGAGGATCCCGCGTCCGCGGCAGCGGTTCGTGCGGCCGTGGACGAGGGCGTGCAGCTGTTCGCCCACTTCTGCGCCGAGCGGCGGCTCGCCGCGCTGCTGCACGCCACCCAGTCACGGCACAGGCAGTTTTCCGAGGAGACCGTTCCGCGATTCCTCGACGAGGCGCTTCCGGAGCTGCCCGAGGACGTGCGCCGGAGGGTGCTCGCCGGCCTGCGCGGCCTGGTGCGCGAGTACACCAACGAGATCTTCCGCTCGATACACGAGGTGGTTGACGAGTCGCTGGCGCCGGGCGTGGGCGCGCTCAGCCCTCGAAACGGTAGCCCACGGAACGAACGGTGACGAAGTGATGGGGACGCTGCGGGTCTTCCTCGAAGTACCGCCGTAGCTGGAGCACGAAGTTGTCCACGGTGCGCTCGGTGGGTGAGCGCTCCATGCCCCAGACCTCCTCGAGGATGTCCGCACGCGCGAGCGTGGTGCCGGCGTTGCGGGAAAAGAACTCGAGCAGCGCCGCCTCCTTCTCGGTCAGCACGACCGGTCCCTCGCGGGTCTCGGCCTCGCGGCTATCGAGGTTGACCGAGTGCTCGCCGATGGCGATCATCCGCTCCGAGGGGATCTCACGCGCAGCCTGGCTGCGGCGCAGCAGCGCCTTGACCCGAGCCAGGAGTTCGGGCACGTCGAAGGGCTTGGTCAGGTAGTCATCGGCGCCGGTCTCGAAGCTGCGGACCTTGGTCTCGACGTCACCCTTGGATGTGAGCATCAGCACCGGTCCGCCGAAGCCGTCCCGGCGGAGGACGGACACCCCATCCACGCCGGTGATTCCCGGGAGCATGATGTCCATCAGCACCAGATCGAAGGGCTGCCCCCGCACCGCGGCGAGGGCCGACTCGGCGTCGCGGAACCAGGTCACCTCGAAGCCCTCACCGGTCAGATTGAGCTTGACCATCGTTCCGACCAGCTCGTCGTCCTCGACCAGCATGATACGACTCATGACTGCGCTCCGGGCAGGGTCAGGGTAAAACGACTGCCGCGCCCCGGGCCCTCGCTGGCGGCGGTCAGCTCGCCGCCCATGCGGCGGGCCAGGCCGCGTGCCAGCGACAGACCGAGGCCGGTGCCGTGGCGTACCACGCCGTCGGTCGGACGCTCGCGGCGGTACGCGTCGAACAGCTCCTCGGCCTGCTCCGGCGTGAAGCCCACACCCCGGTCCTCGACGCGGATGGCGATCTCGTCGCCAGCAGCGGCCAGGATCACGCGCACCGGCGCCTCACCGCCGTACTTCAACGCGTTGTCCAGCAGGTTCTCCATCACCACACGAAGCGCCTCGGGCGTTACCCGTACCGCCAGCTCCCGGTCGCCATCGAGGACCAGGCGCTCCCCCGAGTCCGGGCCGAGCATCTGCAGGCGGTGCTCGACCAGCCTGTCCATGAAGGGCCCGAGCACCACCCGCTCGGGTGCGATCGCGGCGCGGCGGCGGCGCAGCCGATCCGAGAACAGGATGTTCTCCACCAGGTGCTCCAGGCGGTCCGCCTCACGCACGCCCATCGAGGCCAGCTGCTCCACCTCGCCGTCGGGCACGCGGCCGAGCTGGATCGACTGCAGCAGAGCGCGGATGCCGGCGATCGGCGTCTTGAGCTCGTGGGTCACGATGCTGAAGAACTGGTCCATCTTGCGGCGGAAGCGTCGTTCGTTGACCACCACGCGGTGCAGCATCACGATGCAGATGCCGATCAACAGCAGCAGCAACGCGCTCTCGCCGGTGACCATCAGCAGCTGGCTGTCGTGCTTCTCGACAATCGCGGCGACCGTGCCGGGCGCCGGCACCACGCAGAGCCCGGGCCAACGCGGGTGTAGCCGCCAGCGGCTCCAGTTGCATCGTGAGCTCACCGAGAGCTGCGGGTAGCCAGCCAGCGGGCCCTGGGGCGGCTCGCTCTCCGCCCGATTCAGGGTCAGGACGGCGATGCGGGTGTGCATCTCCAGATCGTCGAGCCGGTGCTGGCGGGTCTCGTCCACGGCCCGCCGGATGAACAGCGACCACCAGGCGCCGAGTGCGATCAAGCTGGCCAGGGCGACCACGAACAGCACGTGCAGCCCCTTGCCCCTCATGGTGTCTCCGGGGTGAACCAGATCGGCGAGGACCAGGCCCGCTCCTGGATCGTCTCGGGGATCCGCTCGTCCGCGCAGCGCGGCGGCGCAGCATCCGGCGCAAAGGTGTTGCAGAGCCGCGTGCTCCAGCGGCAAACCGGGTTCTCCACGACCCGTGCGTAGTAGAAGGCGGGACGCGCAGGATCGAACTCGGGGTCGCTCCACACCGAGCACAGCGTGTCGAAGCCATCCCCCGAGGTCTCGCAGGTCTCGGTATCCACGGTGGCGCTGCCCTCAGCATCGCCGGCCACGTGGAAGACCGCCTCCCGGGGCTCGCCCGCCGCGTCGAGCCAGCCCTTGACGATCTGGATTCGTTGCAGCGGTGCGCTGCGCGGATCGCCCGCGGCCCAGACCGCGAAGCTCGGCGCCGCGCCTCCCGAGCGCGCGGGCAGGTCGCCGCCCATCGGCGCGCCGAGGCGGTACCCCTCGGCGTCCCGGTCGGCGTCCTCGCACCAGCCCCGCGGGAAATCCCATCCACCGAACAGACGGACCACGATCCGGGTGCCGCTCGTGGCAAAGGTCTCCTTGCGCTGCATGGCCAACCACAGCGCGTCGCGGGAGCGCTCCTCGGCCCAGATCCCGGCCAGGCCGCCCGGGTTGTTGACGATGCCCCGGTGGGTCATGTTGCCGTTGCCCAGGCGCTCCTCGGCCGTGTCGTCGGACAGGCCCACGTGGCCGATCCAGGCCGCCTCGTCGACCATCCCCGGGATCGCGTTGTGGCCGTCGGTCGAGCCGATCACGCCGAGCTTGTACGGGTTGACGCCGATACGGCGTTCCTCCTCGAGCCCGGCCTGCAGCACGTGGCGCACGAAGTCCAGGCGCGACATGCAGCCGAAGCCCGAGATGCCGCCGAGCCCGGGCTCGTCGCCGCAATCCTCCCAGTCGTCCTTGCGCTCCTCCTCGAAGTCGCACAGCGGATCCGGGGTGACTCCGTCGAGACGGTTGCTGCACTCCATCGCGCCCTTGTGCTGGAAGATCTCGACCAGCGGCTCCATCTTCAGCCGAAAGGCCGCCTCGGCCGGTTCGTCCTCCGGGGTGCGCGCGCCCGGATACTCCGGGTCGAACAGGGTGCCGTTGCTCCAGTTGGAGTTGTGGGGGATGGCCATCACCTCGCAGCCGGTGCCGGCGTCGAGGCAGCTCGCCTCGAGCTCGCGCCACAGCCCGACGGGCGAGGTCTGCTCGAAGTAGCTCGGCGGCAGTTCGGGCACCCGGTCGTTGCGGAACAGCACGTTGCGGTGGAGATTGGTCACGTTGCCCGAGTTGGTGTACTCGTAGCCCACGAAGCTGACGAACTCGCAGGCCGCGCTGCGGTCGTACGCCGCCTCGGCCGCCTCCTGGATCTCGAGCCAGACCTGCCGCGCCCGATTCTCGCAGTCGTGCTCGCCACAGACGTCCTCCAGCCGGCGCGGCTTGGTACTGGCGGTCAGCATGCCGAAGTGGGCCACCCCGGTGTCGGTGTGCGCGCGCAGCCGCCGGCAGGAGTCGGACTCGTACAGCACGGAGCCGACCTCGGCGTCGAGGCACAGCCGGATCTCGCCGATGAACTCCTGATGATCGGTCACCGCGGCAAAGTCCAGGGGGGCCCCGAGCTGCACGGGGCGCGTGCCCCGACCCTGGGAGTCGAAGGGCGGCAGCGCCAGCGGCTCGCCGCGGGCGAAGCGATACGCGTCGGTCGGCGTGGCCCGCACGTCGTAGCCGCGGGCGTCGAAGCTGTGACCCGTGTGTACGTGCAGATCGCCGAAGAAGGCCTTGCGCTCGGGATTGTACTCCGCGCAGGGATCGCGATCCTCGGTGTACTCGATCCGCGGCGTGGCCTCGTCGCCGTCGCCACAGCCACCCGCCGCCGCACAGAGCAGGCAAAGCAGGAGGCACGGCCGGTGCGATAGGCGCATCACGGACCGAGTACGAGCACAGCCGCGGTCCCCCGTCAAGCCGTGCTTGGCCGGAGTCGGGCGGATCGGGTAGGATGTCCGGGCACCGGAGGCCGGAGGTTGACGTGAGAGGACACGCCTGGCTGCCCCTGATCGCCGCCGTCGCGCTGCTCGCGGCGTGCTCCGGCGACGATGACGATGCTCCGCCGATCTGCTCGGCGCCGGCCGAGGCCGGGCCCTACGCCGCGGGAACGCGGGACCTGACGCTCGACGATCCCCTGCGCGAGGCCCCGTTCCAGGCGCGCGTGGCCTACCCCGCGATCGCGGCCGGAAGCGCGACCCAGCCCGACGGCAGCGGCGCGCCGTACCCGCTGGTGGTGTTCTCTCACGGCCTGCTGATGTACCCGGAGACGTACGACTACCTGTTCACCCACCTGGCCTCGCACGGCTTCGTGGTGCTCGGCACCAAGCACCGGGACTCGGCCGAGTTCGTGGTCGATATCGTGAAGAACGCCTGCGCCACGATTCCCGAGGAAGAGCAGATAGGCAAGACCATCGAGGTGGTGGGCTCACTGTTCGAAGAGGACCATCCGCTGCGGCGGCCGGCGGACATGTCGCACCTGATCGATATCGCTGCCGCGCTGGACCGCTCGGATCCGATCCTGACCGGGATGATCGACCTCGGCCGGGTGGGCGCTGTGGGCCACAGCTTCGGCGCCTTCACCAGCCTGATGCTCGCCGGCGCCGAGGTCGATCGGGCCAACATCACCGATCTCTGCTCCGGCGGCCCGTGGCAGTGGCTGGCCGACATGAGCGATGAGGATCCGGTCAAGGCGCTCAAGGCGCTGATGTGCTTCCTCTTCGATTCGGTGAGCGAGGAGAGCATGGCAAGGCCCTTCGACGTGCAGGACGAGCGGATCTCCGCGGTGACCAGCATTGCCGGGCCGGTGGAGTGGATCTGGGGCGAGCAGTACGCGGGGCTGGACCAGGTCGAGCTGCCAGTGCTGATGGTATACACCTCCACGGACGCGTCGGTACAATACGAACAGGCCGTGGTGCCGGCGTACTCCGCCTTCAACGCGCCGAAGTACTTTCTCACCGTGGACGGCGGCACCCACGGGAACTTCGGCGATACCGACATGGCGTACTTCGACGCGCTCGCGGCCGAGGTGCCGGACTCATGTCACTACAAGGAGATCGTGGGGGGCCTGGTCAGCACGACCGAGGTGCCAGCCCTCGAGCCCGCGGACCAGACGCGGCTGACCCGGGTGCCGGTCGCGGCCTTCCTCCAGCACCACCTCGCCGGCGCCACGGGCTGCGGGCCGTATCTCGTGCCGGGCTACTACGAGAACGAAGACGCCGAGGTGCAGGAGTTCCAGGCCTTGGCGGAATAGAACCTCGGCTCACAGGTCGAAGCAGTACCCGTCCCGGCAGACCTGCCCGCCGGGGCACTCGCCGAACTGGCAGGGTGAGCGGCACTCGCACTCGAGGCAGGCCTGGGGCGGCACGCACATCCCGTCGTCCTCGTCGATCTCGGTGTCGCAGTCGTTGTCCAGGCAGTCGCAGCTCTCGGGCTGGGGCCCGACAGCGCCCTCGCACGGGCCCCAGACGCCGTGCTCGTCGCAGGTCTCGAACCCCGGCTCGCAGGTGCCCTCGTCCGACCCGCAGGCGCGGGTGGCGCCCGCCACGCAGTCGCAGCCCTCGTCGATCTCACCGTCGCAGTCGTTGTCCACGCCGTCGCACAGCTCGTCGGTCGGGCCGACTCCGCCCTCGCAGGGCCCCCAGTGACCGCTGGCGTCGCAGGTTTCCTGGCCCTCGCGACAGGCGCCCTCGTTCGAGCCGCAGGAGCGGGTGGCGCCGGTGATGCAGTCGCAGCCCTCGTCGATCTGGCCGTTGCAGTTGTTGTCCAGCCCGTCGCAGAGCTCGCCGGCCGGGAGATTCGTGTCGTCGGTGTTGTTCAGCTCGTTGCACTCGTTGTGCGTGCCCGTGCCGTCGCCCTTGTCGTCGGCGCGGGCGAAGAACACGGTCTGCTGCGGCGCCCCGGTGATCTCCCAGCGGTACTCGACCAGCGTGGCGCCCCCGGGCAGGATCGGCTCGGTGGTCGTGGCCGTGCCGAGGTGCGGGCCGGGCGCGGCCTCGGTGCCGTAGTAGAAGCTGATCGGCAGGCCGGGGGCCACGCCCAGGGCGCCGATGTTCATCACCTTGGCCATGAAGAGTATCGCGCCCGGGCACTCGCTGGTGTCGAGCCAGAGGATGAGTGTCAGGTCCGGCGCGTCGAACACGCCCTCGCCCTGCACGTTCTGGCGGAAGTTGTTGAGGTCCGGATCGCTCCAGCTGGGAACCTCGCCCATCGGCACGGTGCCATCCTCGTTGATGTTGGTCACGTGGTACGTGTGCTGGTTCCAGATGCGCCGGGTGCGGACCCAGTTGTCCAGCGCGTCACCCCAGGTGCGGATCCCGGGCTTGCCGTTGCGTGAGGCGTTGCCCGCGATCACCACCTCGGCGTTGCCGTCGTTATCCACGTCGGCGATCACCGAGAGCTCGAGCCGGGTGTGGCTGCCGTGGGTCGTGTCGCGGAACAGCTCCGTGCCATCGGCGCCGGCGAAGATGTAGAAGTTCTCCTCGTCGGCGTACACCACCTCGGCCGGCCCATCGGCCTCGAAGTCGAACACGCTCGATGCGGTGACCCGGCTGCTGCAGTCCTCGTTGCGCACCTTCCACAGGATACCGTCCGAGTCACACTCGGGCGGCCGGCCCGGGCCGATGCAGTCGAGGTCGATCACCTCGTAGTAGTCCGCGGCCGCGGTGCCGATCTCCGGCCGACCGTCGCCGTCGAAGTCGGCCACGGTCGGCGGGCCGGCCTCGTTGTACGAGCAGTTGTCCTTGATGATCTTGACCTTGGCCTTGAGCTGGCCGGTGTGCTCGATCACGAATACCTCGCCCCGGCGCACGATCACCACCTCGCCCTCGTCATCGGCGTCGAAGTTGGCCATCGCGTTGAAGCCGTCGCAGGGCAGGTCGCCGCCGCAGGCCGAGTTGTTGCTGGAGTAGTCGTAGGTCCAGGCCACGCTGCCGTCGTGCTCGTACAGCGTGTTGCCCGCGGCCACCTCGAGCTTGCCGTCGAGGTCGATGTCGCCGACTGCCGAGACCGGACCGAGGAAGGCGTTGTTGCCGATCCCGCCGTTGCCGCCCGAAGTCACCACGCCGTCCCACTGCAGCTCGCCGTTCTGGCCGTCGAGGACTACGTTGCCGATGATCACCTCGGGCGCGCCGTCGGCGTCGAGATCGGCGATCGCGGGCTGGGAGCCGCCCTTGGTGTGCACGTTCCACTTGGGGTACGTGTCGTTGCGCCAGAGGATCTCCCAGGACGAGCCGTCGTCCGCGGTGCGCTGGAAGGCCACGGTGCCCTTGGACCTGTCGTTGGCGTTCTGGATACCCACGATCTCGGGTACGCCGTCGCCGGTGAGGTCGCCCACGGCCAGTCCGCCGGAGTTGTCGAGGTCGATCAGATCCACGGAGGCATGGGTCAGCACCAGGCTCGGGGTCTCGCAGCGGCCGGAGATGATGCGCAGCGTGCCGGGCGAGTCGCAGCAGCCGTCGCCCTCGTAGTTGTAGCTGACGAAGGCGATGTCCGGGATGTCGAGCTGGTCGGTCTTGCCGTCGCGGTTGTCGTCGGTGAGGTTGGCCACCACCGGCGCCATCACCACGTCGTTGCGGTTGGTTTTCGGGTGATCCGCCGGCGGGGTCCAGTCGCACTCGACCTCGGGGCTGAACTGGCCGGTCGGCGGGATGTACTCGCAGTTGCGGTTCGGATCCTCGGGCAGGCACTTGCCGATGGTGGGCTCGCAGTATTGACCCGGCCCGCAGTCGGCGTCGTTGCTGCAGTCCTCTCCGGGCTCGACGCACTCCTCGTACAGGCAGTACTCGTTGGCCAGGCAGCAGTCTCCGCCACAGGGCAGCCGCCCGTCCGCGCAGACCGTGAGGGCCTCCTCGTGCTCGGCCTCGGGCTCGGCCTCGGCATCGGGCTCGGCTTCGGCGTCGGGCTCGAGCCCGGTGTCGCTGTCGCTGTCCGAGTCGGCGTCGGTGTCGGCATCGGTGTCGATGTCGGTGTCCGCGTCCGTGTCACTGTCCGAGTCGGCGTCGGTGTCGCCGTCGGTGTCGCTGTCGCTGTCCGAGTCGGCGTCGCTGTCGGCATCGCTGTCCGAGTCGGCGTCGGTGTCGGTGTCGGCGTCAATGTCCGCGTCGCTGCCGGACGACTCGCCGCAGCCTGCAGCGAGGACCAGCAGGCTGAAGAGAACCAGCAGCGTAACCAGCCGGGATCTCCGGTCTCTTGCCCAGCGCATGACCACCTCCCGTGGGGTACACACCCATTGTTCCGCGCGTCAGCGAAAGAGTCAATCAGGCGGCCTGCGGCCGGGCGCTGAAAGAACTTTTCCGCTTGTCCTCCGTCCAAAGGCCTCGTAGGGTCACGACACACGACTGCCGGTGTCCGGCAAGAGGGGTGAATCATGGGTGCAGCTCTGTTCCTGCTGGCCGCGGCCGCAGTGCCCGACGTCACCGCCGGGCCAGACCTGGCCGAGCAGGCCCGGCTGGTAGAGACGCCGATCGCGCATGTCGCGGTCTTCAGTGATCGTGCGCGCGTGCGCAGGCGCGCGAGGGTGGACCTGAAGTCCGGGGTCCAGAGCCTGCGGCTCTCGGATCTGCCGGGCGCCGCGATGCTCGACACGGTGCGCGTGTCCTGCGCCGGTGCGCGGGTCCTGCGCGTGGAGGCCACGCCGGTCGAGCGCGAGCGCTTCTCGATCGAGCAGGTCGAGGAGCTGATCGAGAAGCTCGAGGCGGTGGCGGACAAGATCGCGGCCGTGGACCGCGAGATCCAGGTGCAGAACGAGGAGCTCGGCTTCCTCGGCCAGATCTCTCCGGTGCCGCCGGTGGAAGAGGCCGAGCGCGTGGGCAAGCCGCTGCCCCCGGTGCAGCCCGATCGCTGGCGGGGCGTGCTCGATTTCCTCGATCAGCGGGCCGAGCGGGCGCGGGCCAGAGTTCGCGAGCTGTCGCTCGAGCGCCGGGAGCTGAACGAGGAGATGACGCGCGTGCAGGCCGAGATCGGCCGTCACGATCTCGGTGCCTTCACCGATCACAAGCTGCAGGTGGTGGCGATCCTGTCCGCGGACAAGAGCGGCCAGGCCCGCCTCGAGCTGGAGTACTTCGTGCCCGGCGCGTACTGGCTGCCAGCCTACGATCTGTACTTCGACCCTGACGCCGGCAAGATGGCGATCCACTCGGCCGGCATGGTGAGCCAGGCCACGGGCGAGGACTGGACCGAGGTGGAGCTGTCCCTGTCCACCGCGATACCGGGCCAGGGAATCGGCTTCCCCGAGCTGCTGACCTGGACCCTGGGCGAGAAGAAGGAGTTCATCCCGCGGTCGCGGGCGGCCCGCCGGCCGGCCCAGGCCGCACGCTTCGCCCCGCCGTCGGCGCAGCCCCGTGCGGCCGAGTCGGACCGCGCTGCGCGGCTGCAGGTACTGCAAGAGCGTCTCAATCGCCTGAACCAGCTGGTCGCGATCGACGTGTCCCGGACCCAGCTGCTCGGCGACGCGGTGCTGGCTGGCACGATCTCGGGCGGAGGGTACGGCGGGCTAGGCGCCTCGGGCCGCGGCCGCGGGGGCGGCGGCGCCGCGTACCATGCCGGCCGTGCCCGTCCCCGGCCGTCCCGGCCCGCGCCTCCTCCTCCACCGCCGCGCTCGTACCCGGGCGCGGCTGCTCGCTCCGCTCCGATGGCGCCGCCGGCCGAGGCGGATATGCTCGCCGAGGAGGCGCCCATGGGGGGAGTGTCCGACAGCACGAGCTCGCGCCGAAGCGGCCGGAGTCGAGAGAGCGTGCGCCGCACCTCGCTCGGCCTGCTGGACCGCGTGTCGTACCGGCCGCCCAGCTTCTCCAACACCAACCTGCCGGCCGTGGTGGCGGGCGGGCTGGACTACGTGTATGACTGCCCGACCCGGGCCACGATCCCCAGCACCGGACAGCAGCTGCGAGTGCCGCTCGCCGCGGAGGAGTATCCCACCGTGACCTTCTACGAGGCCACGCCCTCGTTGATGAAGACCGCTTTCCTCAAGGCCACGGTGAAGAACAAGGGTGAGCGTCCGATCTTGCGCGGTCCGGCCAGCATATTCATGGGCCGTGACTTCGTGGGTCAGGGCCAGCTGCAGACCACGGGCGCGGGCGGCGAGATTCCCCTGCCGCTCGGCGCGGACGAGGATATCCGGCTGCTGCGCAAGGTGGTGACCAAGACCGAGACCAAGGGCGTGATCAAGAAGGACGAGGTGACCTCGTACACCGTGACCCTCGAGGTGGGCAACTACAAGAAGCGGCCGGTGCGGATCCGGCTCTACGACCAGGTGCCCAAGAGTCACAACGAGGACATCGAGATCGAGCTGCGGAAGGTCACCCCGGCGCAGAGCGAGGGCCCGAACAAGGACGACGGCGTGCTGACCTGGGATCTCAAGCTGCCGCCGGGACAGACGCGGATCATCGAGTTCCGCTACAAGATCAAACGGCCCGAGAACTGGAAGCTCTACCAGTAGGAAGGGAGGAGAAGATGAGAAGCAACAAACTCGTTTCGCTGTGCCTGCCTTGCCTGCTGGTGGCGCCCGGGATCGCCGCGGCGGCGGACCCGACGCCCGCCCCGGTGGATCGGGTGCTGGTGTTCGCGGACCGCGCCGAGGTCACGCGGGTGGCCACGGTGAGCTGCAAGGCCCAGGGCGAGGTGACCGCGAGCTTCCCCACGCTGCCGGCCACGCTCGACGCGCGTACGCTGCGGGCCGAAGCCTCGGGTCAGGCCGAGGCCCTCGGCGTGACCCATCGCCGCGTGAACCTCGAGGAGGATCGCGACGCGCGCGTCGCGGCCCTGCGCGAGCAGCTGCAGAAGCTGCACGACCGGATCCGGGAGCGCAACGAGCGGATGACCACGCTCAACGAGCGCCTGACCCGGCTGACCGCGTACGGTCAGTACGCCCTGACCCGCTTTCGCGAGGAGGCGCGCAACCAGCGGCCCGAGCCCGGACGCTGGGCCGGTCTGCTCGATCGCACCCGGGCCGAGCGGCAGGCGGCGGCCAAGAAGCAGGCCGGGCTCAACGCCGAGCTACGCAAGCTCAACCGCGAGGCCGAGCACCTACAGCGACGGCTCGACCGGCTGGCCCCCCGGCGCTCGGCCGAGGCGATCCACGCCACGGTGGCGGTGGCCTGCCGGGCGGCGGGCAAGACCCGGGTGAGCCTGAGCTATGTCATCGGCGGCGCGACCTGGCATCCGGAGTACGACCTGCGCTTCCTGCCGCGGGGTGGAGCAAAAGTGGGCCAGGGCAAGGCCGAGCTGACCGTGGCCGCGGTGGTGCAGCAGTCCACGGGCGAGGACTGGAAACAGGCCAAGCTGACGCTGTCCACGGCCAAGCCCAAGCTCGGCGCCGAGGCGCCGTACCCGGCGGCGCTCTACATCAACGGCCACAAGGTGGGCGACGAGAAGGTCCTGGTCGAGGCCACGGAACGGCGGGACGAGCTGCGCGGGCCGGCCGGCCTGACCGACTTCGGACCGGCCTCGGCCGCGCTCGAGGACAAGGGTCAGAGCTTTGCCCTGTCCCTGCCCCGGCGGGTCACGGTGCATGCCGACGGGCGGCCGTACTGGCTGCCGGTAGACGTGCTGCAGGCCAGGGCCGAGGCCAAGCTGGTGGCCGTGCCCAAGCTCAAGCCGTACGTGTACCACCTGGTGGAGCTGAAGAACCCGGCGCCGTACCCGCTGATGCGGGGTCGGCTGCACGCGTACCGCAGCGGCTCGTACGTGGGCGACGTGATGCTCAAGCACAAGGCGCCGGGCGAGCCGATGGAGGTCTCGCTGGGCATCGACGAGGAGCTCAAGGTGGAGCGTACGGATCTGGTGCACAAGAGCCGGCGCGCCCGGACCTTCAGCTCGACCCAGCACCTGGAGCGCGGGTACCGGATCAAGGTGACCAACCGCGCCCGCAGGACCCAGACCGTGGAGGTGCGGGAGAACATCCCGGTGACCAAGGTCGATGACGTGGAGGTCGAGCTGCTGAAGAAGAAGACCAGCAAGGGCTTCACGCTGGACAAGCACCGCGGCTTCGTGAGCTGGGCCGTGCGGCTCAAGCGGGCCCAGGAGAAGAAGCTCGACCTGTATTACACGATTCACCTGCCCGAGAAGTGGCAGGTGCAGATCCGCTAGACTTCTCCCTCTGTCTCCCTCTCCCGGGGGGAGAGGGAGGACCCGGCTCGAGACGCTGCGGCCGCCTTCGAGAGGTTGGGGTGTCACTCACCGCGGCAAGGTCTGCCGTCGAGGAAGGATGCACCGCTGAGCATCGTACCAGGTTCTCCCTCTCCCTCCGGGAGAGGGAGACAGAGGGAGAGGTCTACGCCCCCGCGATCTCCTCCACGATCGCGTCCGCTGCGGCGGCCGGATCTTCGGCCCCCGAGATCGGCCGGCCCACGACCAGGTAGTCGGCGCCGTCGCGGATCGCGTCGGCCGGCGAGGCCACGCGCGCCTGGTCGCCGGCAGCAGCGCCCGCGGGCCGGATACCGGGCGTGACCAGGGTCATCTCCGGCCCCACCGCACCGCGCACCCTCGCCACCTCGCGGGCCGAGCAGACCAGGCCGTCGATCCCGGCCGCGGCTGCAAGTTCGGCGCGCTCTAGCACCAGGTCTGCGACCGGGCCGTTCAGGCCGACCTCGGCTGCGGCCGCATCATCGAGGCTGGTCAGCACGGTCACGCCGAGCAGGATCGGCGGATCGGTTCCGGCCGCGGCCGCGGTTTCGCCCGCGGCGTCGCGTGCGGCCTCGAGCGCCGCTCGTCCCCCGGCGGTGTGCACGGTGAGCATCCGCGCTCCGAGCCGCGTGGCCGAGGCCACGGCACCGGCCACGGTGTTGGGGATGTCGTGGAACTTCAGGTCGAGGAAGATCCCGGCCCGCCGCGCGAGGTCGAGCACCAGGCCCGGGCCCTCGGCCACGAACAGCTCCTTGCCCACCTTGAGCAGGCCCACGCGGCCGGACACGCGCTCGGCCAGGGCCAGCGCCTGATCCGCGGACGGCAGATCCAGGGCCAGGATCAGGCGGTTGCGCGCATCCATCTGCCTAGAACCGAAAGCCGTAGCTCACGCCCGCGCCCCTGCCCGCGGTCACGGTCGGGGCAAAGCCCTCGACCCGGTCCAGGTCCACGCCCTCGTAGTCACCTCCCGAGAGCCAGGCGTCGAGCATCGACAGCACCCACACCACTCCGTACACGCCGGCCATGATGTTGGCCGCGAGCGCGGCAGAGTCGGCCTTGTTGCGGAAGTCCTTGGCGTCGTCCGAGTTGGCCGCGCCGTCGTACTCGGAGCCGTAGTACACCCGCAGCGACAGCCCGACCGCGGCGCCGGCGGCCACGCCCACGGCCGCGGAGAGGAACAGCGCGCCCTTGGCGTTGTCCTCGTTGTAGATCTGGCCCCAGCCCGGGATCAGGGCCGAGCGCAGCACGGCCCCGCCCGTGGTGCGGGCGACGATCGCCTTGTCCGAGAGCGCGATCAGGCCCTCGCGCGGGATGTTGACCTGGGTCGCCACCAGCACCTCGGCGCTCTCCACGGCCACCTGCTTGGCGCTGACCACGAAGTCGGCGCCCGCCGACATCACCGAGCCGATCACGATCGCCTGGCAGCCGAGGAACTTGCCCAGCTGCGCCGCGCTGTCCTCGTCGACCAGCCCGGAGTCGCCGAGCTTGAGCTCCATCACCACCTGCTTGAGTCTTTCGCGCTCGACCACCACGAAGTCGGGCCGGGCGGCCAGGTCGGCGGCGAGCAGCTCGCCGACCAGGCGGCCCATCTTCTTCTGCTTGGCCGCCTCGTCCGCGTCCTCGAAGTACAGCACCGCGATGGTGCGGAAGCGGCCCTTCTGCTCGAGCTTGCCAAAGCCGGCCACGAGCTTGCCCGCCAGCTCGCCGACCTTGGCCGCGACCGCGGTGTCGCCCTGGGCGGATGCCGGCGCCGAGAAGCCGATGGCGAACAAGGCCGCCACGACGAGCAGTGTTGGGTTTCGTGTCATCGTCTCTCTCCTTCGGTGCGGGTCATGATCCTAGGTCGCGTGCCAGTGCCCGTCAAGCGACCTAGCGGATCAGCTCCAACTCCAGCGGCAGCTTCTCCACGAAGTTGTAGCTGTCGCGGACACTGTTGCTGTTGATCGACAGCTGGTGAAGAACGCCGAGGGTGTCCCAGAACAGCATACCGTCCCCGTACTTCTCGGGAGCCGTGAACAGCCGCCAGCCCAGGGAGTGGCGAATTGCGCCGCGGTAGGTCCCCCACTGTCCGTGGAGCAGCACCACCATCCCGGTGACGTCGTCGAGCAGCATCGCCGGTGCGCGTTCCCCGGCCGCCTCGTCCACGGTCTCGGCCTGCCAGGTCTCGTCCTCGGGATCGAGGCGGGCGTATCGCACGTCGCCCTCGACGAGGTACGCCGCGTGCAGCACGCCGCCCGCGTCCCCGGCCAGCGCGACCTGGCCCTGCCAGGGCGGCAGGTCGGTGAGCAGCGTCTCGCCGGGAGCGAAGTCGTCCACGAAGACGAAGTCGCGATCGAGGTTCTGGATTTGCCAGGCGCCGTCGTATCTCAGGTACATCAGCGCCTGCGAGCTCTGGCCGTTGATCAGCACGTGGATCGAGCCGTCCGGCCCGCGAGCCGAGGCCAGCACCGCGCATGCCTCGGCCACCTGCAGATCGGTGGTCTGCCAGCCGGCGGCGGTGCGAACGGCGTCGAACACGCTGCTTGCGTCCTTGTCGGCGTAAACCACGTGGACCGCGTTTTCTGCGTCGGCCTCGATCGTGGCGGTTGCCGTGCCGTCGTAGACCAGCTGGTGCTCCCAGGCGCCGCCGTGGCGACCGACGTACTCCAGCCTGTCCAGAGATTGCATCTTCAGGCTCGTGCCGTCGAAGGCCCAGGGCCCGGACCAGAGCAGGAACGAGAGATCCTGCGTGCCTAGCTCCCGGGCCAGGCCGGAGAAGGCGCGCGGGCTGGCCTCGGTGTGCACGTCCGCGGTGTCCGGCGCTAGGTCGCTGTACAGATCGAGCGCGGTCTGGCCCGCGCCGAGGCGCTGGACCAGCAGGCTCGAGCGGCCGTCCGAGCGCACCGCGCCGGATGCGACCACGGCGAGCTCGGTCTGGGAGACGTCGCAGAAGGTGGTCTCTGGCTCGCCGTCCGGGGTCATCCGCAGCAGGGAGATGCGGTTCCAGAACTGTCCGCCCACGTCGGCCTGGGAGTGGAAGAAGACCCAGGGCAGGCCCCGCTCGTCGAGCAGCGGCCCGCGGGAGCCGAAGCCGGGCTCGGTGAACCCGGAAGGCCCATGGTACACCCTGGCCGGCGTGTCCGCCGCAATGTCGAGGAAATACACCGCCTCGCTGTCTCCGAAGGTCAGCCACGGCTCGCCGTACGAGCCGCCACCGATGGAGCGGAACCAGCTATCGCTGGTCATCACGTCGGTGTGAGTGATCGGGTTCACGACGCCATCGCCCTCGCGCAGGCTGAGCAGGTGCTGGCCCTCGACGATGCGGTTGTGCGCGACGGTGATCGAGTACTCGCTCGGAAGGTACGAGGTGTGCAGCCACAGGTTGCCCTGCTCGGTGAACAGCGGCGTCGGCGCCTGGATGAAGGTCCATCCGCCCGTGCCGATCTCGTGGCCGGCCACGGCCATCAAGTGGCTCGACTCGCTGCTGGTATGGCCGTCGAACACCACGAAGAAGGCCGCGTCGAGCCCGGATGCGTCGAGCATCATCGGATCGTAGATCGGCGCCAGCATGATCCCGTCCCGCTCCTGGGCCGTGGTGTCCACGTCCAGGATCTCGTACACGCCGGCCGGGTTGCCCGGCGGCGGCGACGCGAAGTGCAGGTGGCCGGTGCTGTCCGCGGTGTACGTCACGGCGTGGCCCATGCAGGAAATGTCCCAGGCACCATCGATCCCGCTGACCGCGGTGGTGGTGGTGAAGGCGCCGCCAAAGGTGCCCTCGGCCAGGATCACGGAGCCGCTGTTCTCGGCGGAGGCGTACGCGAAGCGGAAGGTGTTGTACTCGGCGTCGAGCAGTTCGCAGAGCGCGGGCTCGGTTCCCAGCGGCAGAGCGCCCCCCAGGGTCTGCTCCTCCCACCCGCTGTCGCCGAAGCTCGCGGCCCGGATGGTTCCGAAGCGGTCCTCCGAGAACACCACCACGGGCTCGGGCCGCATCCACACGGCGGCGCCGTTGTACGACTCGGCCCACGAGAGGTCGCCTTCGCTGGTCACGCTGCCGTCGGGATGGCGGATCAGGTATTCGAATCCACCATTGCCCCCGCTGTCCCGGGCCAGCAGGATGTGCACCCGGCCGTCGAGATCCTCGGTGGCCCACAGGCCGCGGAGGTCACCCGAGGTGGGTTCGGTGAGCGGCTCTCGCGTCAGCCCGAAGGGCGCCTCGGCCTTCCAGTTCATGTCCTGGTCCACGTTGTACAGCTTGAGCGTGAATAGGCCCTCGAAGGTCGGGCGCGCCGGAAACTCGATGCGGCCGAACACGCCGGACTGGGTGAAGTGCGGCTGCTCGGTCGGGTCGGCCAGGCGGTGGCGGTAGAGCATCTCGCCGTCGAGCACGCCCCGCGGCACGTCCCAGATCAGGTAGTTCTTGTTGTCCGGCTCGCGCAGCACGGCCACGTAGCGCGGCGCCGCGATCGGCACCCCCGCGTCGAGCGGCGCGGACCAGTCCGAGGGATTGCCCAGGTCGTCGGTGGCGAGCAGCCGGTACTGATGCCGCTCGCCGTGACGGATGTCGGTGTCGTCGAAGCAGGTGTCGTCCACGCCGGGCGCGTCGAGGTCGGTGAACAGCGGCTGGTCGCCGGTCTTGCGCTGCAAACGGTATTCCGCGGTGTCGTCCGAGGGCTTGGACCAGCAGATCGAGATCGTGTCCGGCTCGAAGGCCTTGCGCCAGGGCTCGGGTTCGTCCGGCGCTTCGGTGTCGACCTCGATGCTGGGCGCGGGCGCGATGTCGGCCGCGTTGTCGGCCCGGTCGATCAGCTGCACGTACACCGTCTTCTGGCCGTCGCCCGCGTACAGCACCCAGGTCAGATCGGTATCCAGCGGGCGGGGCGCGATGCCGGAGAAGGCCGACTCGTTGCTGACCTTCATCTGCACCACGTCGGCCGGCACGTCGCTTAGCTGGAGCTGCACCGTGTGCTGGCCGGTCTTGCCCGGCACACCGGGCGCCGAGATCGTGGCCGTGGCACCGAGGGGCAGGGCGGTGTCGAGGGTGACCGCGGTCGAGACGATCGCGGTCTGGTTGCCGGCGTCGTCGCGGAAGCGGGCGTAGATCGTCTTGTCCCCGTCGGGCGCGGGCAGCACCTCCCCGCGCACCGGCACCAGCTCCTCCCAGCTCGCACCGCTTAGGTCCGCGGCGAAGCCGATCTGCATCTCGCTGGCGTCCTGGGCCGAGAGCTCGAGGTTGATGTTCTCGGTGTTGACGTGATCCGCCGCGTTGGCCTCCTGCACCGCGATCCCGGGGAGGCCGGGTGGGGTCTGGTCGAGCGCGATCGCCGCGGCGAGTTGCTCGCTCTCGTTGCCGGCGTCGTCGCGGAAGCGGGCATAGATCGTGTGCAGGCCTTCGTCCAGTGAGGTCAGCGTGTACTGATGGGCGCCGGCAAAAGCGATCCAGCCCGTTCCGCCGGACAGATCCTGGGTCTCGGCGATGATCATCTCGGCCGCGTCCGTGGCCATCAGTGTCAGGTCGAGCGTCTCGTCGTTGGTCACGCGCTTGCCCCCGTTGATCGTCAGCCGCGTGCCCGAGGGCGGCGTGCGGTCCAGGATCACGGTGTCCTCCACGATCGCGCTTTCGTTTCCGGCGCGGTCGCGAAACTTGACGTACACCGTCTGCTCGCCGTCCTCGGGTGTCAGGTCGAAGCCCGGATCATCGACGTAGCCGAACCAGGCCGCGCCGAGAAAGTCGGCGCGCGTGGCCAGGGCCATCTGGTACGGCGAGTTGCCGCCAGCATCGCAGCCACCCGGATAGTCTGCACCGCAGGGCTCGCTGGCCTCGAGGATCAGACGGACGTACGGGCTCTGGGTGTGCCCGCTCGCGCTGTCCACGGTCACCGTGCCGCTCGGGGCCGTACGATCGAGGTAGATCGTATCCCTGGCGGCCGCGCTCTCGTTGCCGGCGCGGTCGATGAACACCACGGCCACGGTCTTGTGGCCGTCCGTGGTCGGCGCGTCGAGACGCACCGGCCCCAGCGTTGACTGGAAGCTCTCGCCGGCCTCGTCGTCCACGACACCGTCCACCGCAACTTTCACCTGGCTCACGCCGCTGGTCTCGTCCGCGGCCACCAGGGTCAGGCTCACGTCGCCATCCGGACTGGTCGAGAAGTCGGCGCCCGCGTCGATGACCACGCTGGCTCCGGTAGGCGCCTCGCGGTCGAGCACGGCGCTGGCCGCGAACACCGAGGACTCGACGCTCGAGGTGTCGCGGAAGCGCACGTACAGCGTGAAGCTGCCGTCCTCGCTCGTGGCCGGCAGGTCGAAGTCGTGCGTTGTGCCCTGAAAGCTCTCCCAGGCGCCCGAGCCGAAGTCGCCTTGCTCGCTGATCCAGATCTCGGTCGCGCCGGCGGGCGCCTCGGTGAAGCGGAGGCGCAGCAGTAGACTGCTGACGTATCCGCTGCGGGGCGGCGTGCTGCGCTGCTCGATCTCGAAGGCCGCGAGCTGTGCGGCGAGCTCGAAGGCCGTGACCGAGGTGATCTGGCCTTCTGTCACCGTCACGTCTGGTACGCTGTGCGTGGCGTACCCGTCCTTGCGCGCAGCCAGCGTGTAACGGCCGGTCGGCACGCCTGTGAGCTGCCAGGCGCCGGTACTGTCGGTTTGCGCGGAGGCGCCGAGGCTCGCGATCTCCACGCTGATCCCGCGGTGGTCGCCGGCGCCGGCCAGCGTGGCAGTGCCGGAGAGGTCGCCGCGCGCCAGCAGCAGCCGCGCCGGATCGAGCGCTACCTCGGCGCCGAGCGCAAGACCGACACCGCGGATCGTCTCGGTCGCATAGCCCGGATGCGCCAGCACCAACTCGTGGATCCCGGCCGGCACCTCGGTCAGGGTGAAGCTGCCGTCTGCCGCGGCCTGGGCGGTCAGCGAGGAGCCGCTGATCGAGATACTCACGCCCTCGGGGCTGGTCGCGGCTTCGCCGGCCTTCGGCTCCAGGCTCACCGAGCCCGTGATCCGGCCCTTCTGCTGCTGGGACTCGGGAGTGTCTGGATCCCAGGGGTTGCTGGCGTCCACGCCGGGCAGGCAGCCGGCGAGGAGCAGCAGCACGGCCGGGAACAGCGAGAGCGTGCGGACATGAGAACTCATGGGAACCTCCACGGTGCGATGGGCGGTATTGCATCTGGCTGTATAGGTGGATCCGTTTACGTTTTCAAGCGGTGAGGAGGGTTGGCGTTGCTCTAGAATACGATGACGTTGTGGTCTCGCGCGAAGCAGGCACGCGGCTCGCCCTCGGGCCCGAGCGCGATCTCGGGCCACGCCGCGTCCACCGGGCCCAGCGCGCGGTAGATCCAGTAGGAGCGGTCGTTCTCGCCCACCACCTCCAGCTCGCTGCCGTGGCGGGTCAGCAGGAAGGCCGTGTCCGCGGACGCATCGAAGGCCAGGTCGAAGTACGCCAGCCCGCCCTCCTCGACCCGAGAGAAGCGCCAGTCGTCGACACCGAAGCGGTGCGACACGCCGTCGCCGTGAATCACCAGCGGCTCGCCGATGGCGTCGAGGGCCACGCGTGACGGGATCGGGTCGAGATCCGCGGCGGGACTCTCGGGCAGGATCGCCTCGGTCGCGGACCACGGGCCGCTCGGTGAGCGCGAGAGGAACAGCAGCGCTGCCTGCTCGTCCCAGTTCAGGTCGTAGTACGCCAGCGAGAAGCTGACCGCGGCCGAGCCGTCCGCGGCCAGTGCCAGGCCGCCGGGGTAGGACCGGGCGTACCCGCTCTGGCCCCGGGTCTCGGTGTACAGCGCCTCGCTGCTCCAGCTCTGCTCCAGGCCGCAGGCCGCGTCGCAGCGGGCCAGGCGCACCGCGTCGCCGTCGGCCGAGCGGTACAGGATCTCCGGACGGTCACCCGACACCGGATTGAGCGCCAGGCCGAGGGATCGCCCCGGTCCCTGGCCGCGGGCGGCGTCAACCGTCACCAGGCTCCACACCCCTGCGGCGCCGCGCGCGTAGCGCAGCCAGGTATCACCCGCCGCATCTTCGAGCAGGTACGCCAGGTGCACCGCGCCGTCACGGTCCACGGCGAGATCCACGTGCTCGCCGGCGTCGCCGCCGATATCCAGGCCGAAGCCCTCCACGGTTTCACCGAGGAAGCTGCCGTCCTCCTGCTCCCGGGCCAGCCGCACGGACGGGTGGGTGTCGTTGCGGTACGCGATCACGGCCAGCCCGCTGTCATCGAAGCCCAGGGCGCAGGTGCTGCCCAGGTTGTCCCGGCTGTCCTCTGCCACCCGGGGCGTGCGCTCGAAGGGTGTGATCGCGATCGTCAACTCGGCCGTGCCCGTGGCGTCGTCGTCGTCGTGTACCGTGAGCGCGACCGTCACCTCGCCCTCGGCCGAATACTCGTGCTCGGCCGTGGGCGCGCTGCCGTCCTGCGGCGGGCTGCCGTCGCCGAAGTCGAAGACGTAGCGCACCACGGTGCCATCGACATCGGTGGAACCCGAGCCGTCGAGCACCACCGTGGTGCGGGCCATCGCCTCGGCCGGGCCGGTGAGCCGGGCCGTGGGCGCCAGGTTCTCCACCTGCTTGGGCGTGATGGTCAGGCCGATGGCGTGCTGACCCGTGGCCGCGCGCGAGTCGATCGCGGTGAGGGTGATGCGGTGCGCGCCTTCGGTCAGGGTGGCGATGGTGAGCGAGGCGCCCGTGCCCAGCGGGCCGTCGAGATCCGAGGACCAGGAGAGCCCGGCGCCGGACAGCACGCCGTCCTCGGGATCCGAGCCCTGGCCCTGCAAGGTTATCGCCGTGCCGAACTCGAAGCTCGCACCGTCGGCCGGCGCGATGATCTCCGCCGTGGGCGGCTGGTTTTCGGTGCGCTCGGTGACGCGCACCTGGATCGAAGCCGTGCCCGCGGCGCCGCCCGAGTCCGTGGCCACCAGCCGCACCCGGTGCAGGCCCAGCGACAGCGTGGTCACGGCCAGGGCCTTGCCCGCGCCGAGCTCGCCGTCGAGATCCGAGGACCAGACCAGGGCCGCGCTGCCGAGGTCACCGTCCTCGGGATCCGTGGCCTGGCCGGAAAACGCGATCTCGTCGCCCTCCTCGAAGGTCGCACCGTCTGCCGGCGCGAGGATGCTGACCGTGGGCGGTTCGTTGCCGGCCGGATTGACCGCGATGGTGATCGCCGTGCTGCCGCTCGCGCCGTCCGTGTCCGTGGCCGTGAAGGTGATCGTGTGGATGCCCTGCGAGGGTGTGGCCGTGATCTGCAGGCCGCTACCCAGTGCGCCGTCGCGGTCCGAGGTCCAGCTCACGTCTGCGCCGCTCAGCAGGCCGTCCTCGGCGTCCGCTGCGGTTCCGCTGAAGTCGATCAGCTCGCCGACCTCGAAGGCGGCGCCGTCCGCTGGCGCGACGATGGTGACCACGGGGGGGCGGTTCTGGCCCGCCGGGAAGACCTCCAGGCCCACCGAAGCCCTGCCCGTGGCGCCGGCCCCGTCTAGCGCGACGAGCGTGATCAGGTGGCTGCCCACGGTCAGCGAGGGCACGGTCAGGCTGGCGCCGTTGCCCAGCAGGCCGTCCACGTCGCTGGTCCAGGTCAGCGCCGAGCCGGGCAGCTCGCCGTCCTCGGGGTCGGTGGCGCGCCCCGAGAGCACCACGGGCTCGCCCTCCTCGAACTGGGCCCCCTCGGCCGGTGCGAGGATCTCGGGCACGGGCGGCTCGTTGGTCTGGTCCGGAGCCACGGTGATCTCCACCGCGGCGGACTGGCCCTCGGCGGCGAGCGTGATCGTGTGCGCGCCGACGGACAGGTCGTCACGGGCGATCGGCGAGCCCGTGCCCAGCGGTCCGTCCAGGCTCGAGGACCACGCCAGCTCGTCGGCGGCCAGGTCGGTGCCGGCTCGGGTGGCGCGCCCCTGGAAGGTCACCGGCGCGCCCTGGGCGAACTCGGCACCGTCCTGCGGCGCCAGGATCCAGACCTCGATCGCGCCGCCGGTGCTCTTGCTCTCTCCGCAGGAGCAGCCGGCCGCGAGGGCCGCCGTGAGCAGCAGGGTCAGGCCGCACGGGCCGGCGCGCTGTGCGAGTCGCATCGGCGCGCCCCTACTGGTAGTGCAGCGCGCTGCCGCTGACCCAGCAGAGATGCGCCCCGCCCGACGCGTCCAGGGCGATCGAGGTCTTGGCCCGGCTGCTGGTGTCGCAGTCACCGATATAGGTGTACTCGAAGTATCCCCGGTCGTTGGTCTTGACCAGCTCCATCGCGCTGCCGTGGAAGGAAGTCAGCCAGACCACGCCCGTGGACGGGGGCGTGCGGTTGCGGTCGCAGGCGAGATCGAAGCGGGCGTGGCTGCCGATCGAGTCCACGCCGCTGGATTCGACGCGGGACAGGTTCCAGTCGTCCGCGGCCAGCCGGTGGTAGATCCCATTCGCGGTCAGCACCAGGGGCTGGCCGTTGCGGTCGAGGGCCAGGCGCGCCGCGTCGTCGTCATCGCGGTCGCTGGTGGGCCGCTCGAGAATGATCGCCTCGGTGCTGTCCCAGGCACCCCCACTGTGCGTCGCGTAGAGCAGCACGCCCTGCTCGTCCCAGTTGGTGTCGTAGTAGCGAGCGTCCACCGTGGCGTGCCGCGTGCCGTTCTGCGCGATGGCGAAGCCGCCCGGGTAAGCCCGGTCGTACCCGCCCTGGCCCCGGTTCTCCACGTACACCGTGCCCTGCAGCCAGGAGGCGGCCTGGGTGCAGGTGCCGCTGCACACCGCGTGGCGCACGGCGTCGTCGTCCGGTCCGCGGTACAGCATCTCGGGTTTGTCCGTCGCCGGATTGATCCGCAGCGTGACGCTGAACCAGGCGCTGTCCTCGGCCTGGTCCACGGTGACCAGGCTCCAGCTCCCGCCGCTGCGGGTGGCGTAGTTCAGCGACAGCTCGTCCTCCCCGGCGTAATCCACCAGGTACGCCACGTGGGCGTCGCCGTCGTCGTCGAAGGCCAGCGAGGCGTAGCGCCCGGCCGCGCCGCCGATGTCCAGGCCGTAGCCCTCGATCGTCTCGATCTGCCATTCGGTGCCGGTCCACTCGGCGTACTTCAACGAGGGATGGGTCGAGTCGTAGTACGCGATGTGCGGGTTGTCGTTGGTGTCGAAGCCGAGCGAGCAGTGGTAGCCCACGTCGTCGCGGATGTCCTCCACCGGCCCGGCCGGCGCGGGCGGAGGCACCGCGACGGCGAACGCGGCGCGGGCCGTGTTGCCCGCAGGATCGAGGGCCTCGATCTGGATCTCGGCCCGGCCGATGGTCTCGGTGGCGGTCCACACCGTGGTCTGCCCCTGCACGGCGGAAAGCGCGCCCGAGGTGGCCAGCCAGCGGTATCGCACCGCGCCGCCCTCGGGGTCGCGCGCTGCGGCGCGCAGGGTCCAGGCCGCGCCCACGGAGAGGCGGGAGGGGCCCGAGGCGCGGAACACCTTCAGGCCGGTCGGCGCGAGATCGTTCTCGGTCTGCAGTGCCTCATGGTCGTGCAGCGGGATCTCGCGGCTCGCGTCGTCGCCGCAGGCCGCGGCCAGGCAGAGCAAGGCGGACACGCCGATGATACGGAGTCTCATGGTCCTCACCTCCGGGGAAGTCTTGCGCGCGGGACTGTAGGACGAACGAGGGTCGGTGCCTGTGATCCGCGTCACAGGTGCGGCGACCTGGCGTGTCGCGGCGCTGCTCCGTTGCCGGCCGGCCGGATCAGCGTTTCAGTTCCCAGAGATCCAGGCCCTGCATGCTGCCGGTGATGTACAGATTCGGGCCCATCTGGCTGATGCCCATCACCCAATCCAGCGGTTCGTGCTCGAGGATCAACGTCGGGTTGGTCGGGTCGGACACGTCCCACACGCGGAACTCATCCCCGGTGAACAGGTAATGGCCCGAGCCGGTACATAGGTTGGCGTCGAAGCCGGTGCGGGCCGCGCCGACCACCTCGGTGGGGCTGGTGACTGTGGAGATGTCGAACACCCGGAAGCCGTCGCTGCTGAGACACACGTACGCGTAGTCACCGTTGGCCCAGATCGACTTTGGCACCAGCGGGTTCATGTTCACGGCCGCGCGGCTGATCATCGTCGGCGGGTAGCTGACGTCGACGATCTGATAGTAGTAGGCACTGTTGCCCGGGTCATCGCAGGCCACATGAGCTAGGCCGCCCGAGGCGTACATGTACCATGTCCGCCAGCCGGCCAGGGCCAGCGTATCCACGGCCGCCGGGTTGCTGCGGTCGCGCACGTCCCAGGAGCGGATTCCGGTGTTGTACTCGATGTTGATGAAGTAGTTGCCGTATGCGTACATTCCGGATGGCGTATCGCCGGGCACAATCGTGCCGAGCAGGCTCCCGCTGGTGTAGCCGAAGTCGAGGATCAGGATCTCCGGACCGACGTGGTTGATGTACGCGTAGTCGCTTTCGAATGCGATCTGGTTGACGTTGGTGTTGTTGGTTGTGTTGGTATAGGAGTCGATCTGGTTGAGGTCGTTCGGATCGCTGACGTCGATCAGTCGCGCCCTGTAGTCGCTGCCCGAGGCGCCGCCGATGACCACCAGTGGACCATCTGCGCGGTTGGAGCGAGTATCGTACACCACGCCGCTGGTGAAGCCGACATGATCGGCGTTGGCCACCTGGAACACGTAGACCTGATCTGCGGAGAGCGCGTACACGTACCCGCCGGAGAGCTTGACCTGTGAGAAGCCCTGTTCGCGGTATTCGCCGACGACATCGACCGAGTCTGGTGTGCTGATATCGAGCACGTGCAGACCATCACTGCCCACGCAGTACACATAGTTGCCGCCGACCTCGAAGTCCTGGCAGCCGACAAAGGCGCCGCCCTGCAGCGAGGAACCGTAGCTGGTGAAGTAGAGGAAGCGGCTTCCGCTGCCCACGAAGACCATGTTGCGGTACGCCTTGACCCGGGTTCCGCCGTACTCGTCCGATAGCGTGGTCACTGTGCCCGCGAGGTTGTTCGCTGTGTTGTAGCGGTACAGACCGTTGTTGGTGACCATGTACAACCGGTTACCCTCGGCCCAGATGTCGTTGGGGATCGTGGCCGCCGGCGCGACCTCCTCCTGCATCGTGATGTATGGGTCATTATGGGCGTTGAACGTGAAGCGGCCGATGCGCCAGCCGCCCGGATTGAGCCAGTATGCACCGAAGGCGTACTGACCCTGTGGGTGGAAAGAGTTGAAGCGACGTGTCGTCTCATCGGCGTTCCAGATGTAGTCGTCCTGCGGCGACGCGCGGAAGGCGCGGACACCGTACTCCCAGTCATCCGTGACGAAGGTATAGCGTCCCCAGCGTACGATCTCGCCGTCCTGCGCGGTGTTCCAGTTATTGGCCGGCCAGCCGCAACTGACGCAGGCCGAGGGGTTGGAGCAGTCGTAGCACCGGACCTCGTCGTTCCCCTTGGCCACGTACACGTACTCGTTCTCCACGGTCATGCTGATCGGACCGCCGAGTCCGGTGCTGATGATCGACTCGACCTCGGGCGAGAGCCGATTGGGCCGCGCCTCCACGGACGGGGTGAGCGCGGAGGCGTTCGGGCCGGGATCCACCGTGTCGTCGTAGGCCTCCATCGCGATGTAGAAGAGGATTCCGTTCGACAGCCCGGTAAGCGTGAAGTTGTTGAGATTCCCCACGTCAATCGGGCTGTCGCCCTCGTTTGCGTAGGTTCCCGTGTACTGTGCCCTGTCCGAGCCGCTGTAATCGTAGTCGTAGTAGAGACGGTAGCCGGCGACATCCAAAGCGGTGCTCGGACTCCACTTCAGCGTGACCGCGTTGTCGCGGTTGGTTACCTCGGTGATCGTCGGCGCGCCGGGCGCGCTGGAGTCCTCGACGATCGTGACCCAGCCCGGATCGCTGGTGTTGAGCGCGAAGTCCGTGGAGCGCACCTGCAGCACGTTCTCCCGGTTGGCGCTCAGGTTGAAGGGGAAGGTCGTGTCGCTCTGCGAGGTCGAGCACTCGGTCCAGGTGGCCCACGAGGAGCCGCCCTTGCACTCCCAGTTCTGGAAGTTTTCGTCGATCGTCGAGTCGGACGAGCGGTTCACGGTCAGCGAGCCCCGGTTGACCTTCTGCGACGGGGTCGTGATCACCGGCGCCTCGGGCAGGGTGGTGTCGAGCCTGATGTCCACCGGGCCCGCCTGGTCCGTGTTGAGCGCCCGGTCGCGGCAGGCCACCTCCAGGGCGTAGTCACCGTCCGCGCCGGTGATGGTGTACGACTTGAAGAAGGCGTACGGCTCCCAGATCTCGCTGTCACAGCGGGTGTCGGTGAACAGGCAGATCTCGTCGCAGTCGATCGCGTCGATGCGCAGCGAGAGGAAGGGCTCGGCGCAGAACTCGGTGTCCTTGAAGTTGTTGCAGCCGTCCACGAAGAAGCCGTTGATCCTCGGGTCCGAGGTGTCGAGGATGATCGTGTCCGTGGCCACCGCGCTCTGGTTGCCCGCGCTGTCGCGGAACTTGGCGTACACCGTCTTCACGCCGTCGCCGCTGGTCAGGCTGATCGTCACGCCGCTCCAGGGGCTGGCGTCCCAGGACGCGCCGCTGAAGCCGGCGCTGGTGCTGTACTTGGCGTGGGTTGCGCCGCTGGCCGACAGAGCCAGATCGCGGTTGGTGCGGATGCGGGTGTACTCGTCGCCGTTCTCGATCAGCACGGTGGCCGAGGTGGGCGCCACGTTGTCCAGATCGATGCTGTCCGAGCCCGAGGCCACGTTGTCGGCCGCGTCGCGGCATTCGAGGAACACGTCGCGTGCCTCGTCGTCCACCGCGCCGGCGGCGAGCAGCCAGGAATCGACCGGCATCGGGTCGCCGGTGAAGCTCCGCCAGTCGGCGCCGGGGAAGCCGGCGTCGTTGGCCAGGCGGATCTGGCTCACCGGGCTGGTCGCGTCCGCGGAGCCGATGCGCAGCGATACGTCGGACAGCGCGGTCAGCCCGCTGTCGTCCTGGGGCTGGTCGCTGAGATCGTACGAGGTGCCGGTGATCGCCACGGTGCAGCTCGTGGGCGGCGCGGTGTCGAGCACCACGGCCGCCGGGTGGGGGCCGGACACGTTGTGTGCGTCGTCGCGGAAGTACGCGTTGAGCGTCTTGGTACCGTTGCCGCCGGAGAGTGTCACCGCCCGGCTGGCGGTGTACGCACCCCAGCCGCCGCTGGCCTCGTTGCAGTCGGCCGGCGCGCCGGAGTACGGCCCGGTGACGCAGACCTGGGCCGCGCCGACGGCCGCCGTGTGCAGCGTGATCGCGGTGTACTGGGTGTACCCGTTGCCCGGCTGCTCGTCGGAGGCGTTCTCGGTGATCGACGCCGACGCGCCGGCCGGGCCCTCGCCGTCGACCACGATCGCGGCGCTGCCGTCGGACAGGTTGCCCGCGCGGTCGGTGACACGGAGGTACACCGTGCGACTGCCCTGGCCCGAGGCCAGCGTCCAGACCGTGGACACGATTCCGGTACCCGGCAGGTCGGTGCGCGTGGCTCCGGCGAAGCTCGGGTCGTTGGCCAGCCAGTAGTCGAGTTGCCCGGCGGTGTCCACGTTGTCCGAGGCTTGAAAGCCGGCGGTCACGGCGGAGTCGTGCGAAAAGCCGGCCGGTTCGCCGTTGTTGCCGGTCAGCGCCAGCGCCGCGTTAAAACCCGGCGCCTCGCGATCGAGCACCACGGTGTCGCTGCTGTCCTCGGTGTTGCCCGCGCGGTCGCGGACGCGCACGTACACCGTCTTGCCCTCGTCGAGATCCGAGAGCGTGAAGCCACGCAGCGTGGCAAAGCCCTCCCAGCTCGCGCCGGCAAACACCGGAGACTCGGAGACCATCATCTCGGTCACACCGCTGGTGGTGTCGCTGGCTGCGATCTGGAGCATCACCGCGGCCGCGCGGGTGAAGCCGTCCGGCCCCTCGCCGCTGACGTTCAGGCTCACGCCGGTCGGCTTGGCCCGATCGAGGGTCACGGTGTCCCAGGCCTCGCCGGTCACGTTCTTGGCGCCGTCGCGGAACTTCACGCGCACGGTCTTGGCGCCGTCGCTGCCGGCCAGGCTCACCTGGGCCGTGGTGTCGAAGTCAATCCAGTCATCGTCCACGGCCTCGACGCAGGGATCTGCGATGTCTCCGTACAGGCACATCTTGACGGCCCCGGCCGCGCCGAGCGTCAGGTTGATGTCCGGTGATGTCGTGAAGTCACCCTCGTCGATCAGCAGCGAGCCGCCGGTGGGCGCCTCGGCGTCGAGCACGATCGACACGCTGGCCTCGACCACGTGCCCGGCCTCGTCAACGATCCGGGCGTACACGATCTTCTCGCCGTCGCCGCCGGGCAGGGTGAAGTTGCGGTCCACGAGATCGAGCCCGGTGCCGCAGTCGGCGCCGTCGAAGGTCGGGTTGTTGGCCAGGCACCAGGCCAGGTCGCCGTCCGCGGTCAGGTTGTCGGTGCCCTGCAGATCCACCGACACCAGCGTGCTCGGGGTGTACGCCGCCCCGTCGTTGATCTGCAGCAGATCCACGGTGGGCACAGCCCGGTCGAGCGTGATCTGGGCGCTGGTCTCGGCGGTGTTGCCGGCCCGGTCGCGGACCTTGACGTACACCCGCTTGTCGCCGTCGTTGCCGGTGAGGGTCCAGGCCGTGCCGCTGCTGAATGACTGCCACTCGGCATCGGTGTACGCCGCGTCGTTGGCCAGCATCATCTCGGCCAGGCCGCTGGCCGTATCGGTCGCCGCGATGGCCAGGGTCACGCCCGCGCTGCGTGTGGTGCCGGCGGGTCCGTCGCCGGTGATCGTCAGCGCCAGGTCGGTGGGCGGCGCCACGTCGAGCGTGATCGCCGCGGTCAGCTCGACACTCTGGTTGCCCGCGGCGTCGCGGAACAGCACCCGCACCGTCTTCGGCCCGTCGCCGGCCGAGAGCGTGATCGAGCGCGTGGCCGAGAAGCCGACCCAGGTGCCGAGATCGCCCGGCGTGCAGGCGCTGGTCACGTCGCCGTACACGCAGAGCCGGGTAACGTCCGTGGGGGCGTTCAGCGACAGCGTGACCCCGGCGGCGGCGACGAACTCGCCCTCGACGATCGAAACCGAGCCGCCCGGCGCCTGCTGGTCGAGCATCGCGGTGTCCGAGGCGGTCACGCTCTGGTTGCCCGCGGCGTCGCGGAACTTGGCGGTCACCGTCTTCAGTCCGTCGTTGGCCGAGAGGGTGAAGGCGTACGGGTTCTCGTCGTACGGCTCCCAGTTGGCCTCCAGGAAGTCGCCGCCCTCGGCCACGTTCATCTCCACCGGACCGCCAGTGGCGGACAGAGCCAGCGTCACGTCCGGGCTGTTGATTTCCTCGCCGTCCTGCACGGTGACTCGCGGGCTGCCCGGTGGCGTGCGGTCGAGCGTGATCGAGGCGAACACGGCATCGGTCTCGTGGCCGGCCCCGTCGCGGAACTTCGCATGCACCGTCTTGTCGTCGTCTCCGGGCGTGAGAAACCAGGCCCGCTCCGTGGCGTAGGCCTCCCACATCGCGCCGGGGAAGCCGCTGTGGTTGGAGATCAGCATCTGCGCCGGCTGCGCGACGTCGGCGACGCAGTTGCCAGCCGGGTACCCGGCGGTGCAGGCGTCCTCGGCCGAGAGGTGCAGCGTCACCACGGCCTCGGTGGTGAAGCTGTCGCCCGGGTCGTTGATCGTCAGGCTGGCCGCGGTGGGTGCCTGCAGGTCGAGGTAGATCTCGTCGGTGGCCGGAGCCGCGGACACGTTGCCGGCACGATCGACGAACTCGACGAGCACGATCTTGACGCCCTCGACCGTGGCCTGGTCGAGACGCACCGGCGCGATCGTGGCGCTGAAGGCCTGGTCCGGCTCGCCGTCGATGGCGCCGTCCACGGCGATGCGCACCCGGTCCACGCCGCTGGTCGCGTCCTGGGCCACGAGGGCCAGCGAGACATCGCCGTCCACGGCCCACTCGGCCCCGCCGTTGATCTCCACCGAGGAGGTGTCGAGCGGCGGCTCGGTGTCGAGCACGGTGCTCGCGGTGAACACCGGCGACTCCTGCTCCAGCGTGTCCTTGAACTTGACGAAGACCGAGATCGTGCCGTCGCTGCCCAGCAGGTCGTAGTCGTGCTCGGTTCCGACGAAGGCCGCCCAGCCGCCCGTGGAGAAGGCAGCGTCCTCGGCGATCCAGATCGTGGCCGCATCCTGGGGCACCTCGGTGAAGCTCAGCTTCACCTGCGGGTCGTTGAGGTACTCCTGGTCGCCGCTGACGCGCTCTTCGATGGTGAAGTCGCCACGCTGGCGCACGAGCTCCACGCTTCGCGCGGTGACCGTGACGTTCTCCTCGACGGTCACGCCGCCCACGGCGACCGAGACGTAGCCCTCCTTGCGCGCGGTGAGGGTGTAGGCGCCGACCGGCACGCTCTCGATGCGGTACTGCCCTCCCGCGCCGGTCACGCCGGCGTAGCCCGTGTTGTCCAGCTCCACGGTGATGCCGCTGTGGTCGGCGCCGCCGGCCAGCGTGGCCGCGCCCTCGATCGCGCCGCGCGCGATGAACAGGCCGATGATGCCCGCGTCGGTGCGCACGCCGGGCTCGACCACCACCAGCGCCTGGGCCGGGCTGTACCCGTCGAGCGAAGCACTCAGCGCGTGGCTGCCCACGGGCACGTCGGTGATCTCGAAGGCTCCGTCCGTGCCGGTGAGGCCCGCCTGGCCGCCGACCAGGATCGCCACGCCGCCGAGGTCGGGAGCGCTCCGGCCCTCGATCTCGACCGCGCCGAACACCGTGCCCGGGTTGGCCGCGAGCACTAGCTCCGCCACGGTGACCGTGTCGTCGGCGAGCACGCTCACGTCGGTGGCCGTGGCCTCGTGATGGGCCTCGGCCGTGGCGCGGATGGTGTACTGCCCGACCGGCACATCGGGCACGGTCCATGCTCCGTCCGGAGCGGTGAAGGTGCTGCGACCGGTGTCGACGACCTCGATCAGGATCCCGCCGTGCCCGCCGGCATCCCCGCCGGCGCGCCGCGCCGAGCCGATCAGCGTGCCCGTGGCCACGGGCAGCTCGCGCGGCGAGAGCGCGGTGGTCTCGCCGGGATCGATTGGCACGTAGTCGACCAGCAGCGAGCGGAATCCGTCCTTGCTCGCGAGCAGAGTGTACGCGCCCACCGGCAGGTCGGCGAAGACGAAGCTGCCGTCGGCCGCGGTCTGCGTCGTGCTCACCGGGTCGGTGGTAATCTCGACGATGATGTCCGCGTGCTCGCCCGTACCCAGGCCCTCCAGGGTGAATCGGCCTTCCACGGCGCCGCGGGTGTTGAGCTCGATGCCGTCCTGCACGATTGCGGTCTCGTTTCCGGCGTCGTCGCGGTAGCGAGCGTACACGGCCTTCTGCTCGTCGCCCGCGGTCAGCACCCAGCCCAGGCTCGGCGCGTAGGGCAGCCAGTCCGCATCGGCCAGGCCCGAGTCGTTGCCCACCTGCATGCGGGTTGCGCGCTCGGCGGTCAGGGTGAGGGTGACGCTGACGCTGGCGGTCCGGGCTGCGCCGCCGGCGATCACGACCGCCGGGGTCAGCGGCGCCACCGTATCCACGATCGTGTCGTCCTCGACCGGCGCGCTCTCGTTGCCCGCGCCGTCCCGGAATTGCGCGATCACCGTGGCGCTCACGCCGTCCGGATCCGCGCCCACGGGCAGCTCCATCACGCGCTGGCGCTCGAAGTCGCCCCAGGGCTCGTCGGACACGTCGCCGTCCAGGGCCACGCGCATCTGCGCCACGCCGGACAGGTCGTCCCTTGCGTCGAAGGCCACGGCGACCTGCGGATCGAGCACGTACTCGTCATCGTCCTCGGGCGCGATGTCGACCGTGGCATTCACCGGCGCCTCGCGGTCGAGCACGATGCCGTCATGCACGATGGGCGTGATCGTGCCCTGGGCGTTGCGGAAGCGGGCGTACAGCGTCTTGTCCCCGTCGTCACCCGACAGGGTCCAGGGGAGCTCGACCTCGAAGCGCCGCCAGGTCGCATCCGAGAGGTCCGGCTGCTCTGAGACCTTCATCTCGTCGGCCTCGAAGGCCAGTACGCGCAGGGTGACCGCGGCGTGGTTGGTGTAGGCGGCACCCGTGTTGATCTCGACCAGGCCGGTGATCGAGCGCAGCACCAGATCCTCGACCGTGGCCAGCCCGTCCTCGGTCACCTCGACCTGCAGCGCGTCGGACTGGATGAAGTCGGGGTGATTGCCCGAGACCACGTACGTCCCGGCCACCAGATCGTCGAGCGACCAGGAGCCGTCCGGGTTGCTGGTGGTGCTCTTGCCCGTGTCGCCGGCCGCCAGGCGTCCTTCCTCGAAGGGCTGGGCATAGATCAGCACGCCGCCGGCCTCGTCGAGCGGCACGCCGGGCAGCTTCTCCAGCACAACGCCGCCGGTCAAGGAGCCGCGGGCCGCTTCCAGACGGAGCGTGCCGAGATTGATCTTGGCGCCGGTGTCGAGGTACACGCCGGCCTGCCGCCAGGTCGTGTGGCGGGGCGCCTGCACCTGCACCTCGTACGAGCCGGGCGCGAGCCCTGTGATCTCGAAGCGGCCGGTGTCGTCCGGAATCGCGGACCTGCCCGCGGGCTGCACGCGGATCACTGCAGCGGTCGGGTCCGTGCCGAGCTCCAGCACCACGGTGCCGCTGAGCGTGCCGGGATCCCGCTGGTGCACGGGCACGTCCGGATCGTACGGATTTTCTGGCGACAGTGAGGTGTCACAGCCGGTGATCGCCAGGACAAAGGCGCAACACAGGGACGGAAGCGTCTTGGAGTGAAACATCGATTCCTCCGGTTAGCGAGACCAGCTCATCCGAGATCGAATATTCTAGCCGTTCTATCGAAAAAGGGAAGAGCGGCCGCTCACAGTACTGTGTGGGCCTGCGCGCTATTTGCGGCGCGTCCGCCACTCTGCTAGCCTGCTGGCGGTCGCGGCCAGTGCCGCGCGGGAGGCGGATCACGGCGATGCGCGTGAAGGATCGGGCAGCGGCCATGCTGCTGGCGTTACTCTGGTTGGTCCCTGCCAGCACCCTGGCCCAGGAAGCCAAGCCCCCGCTCTCGGGCAAGAATCCGGTCCGAGCGACCCTCGTCGCAGACGTGAAGACCGCGGCCCTCGGCGAGGAGTTCCGCCTCGGCGTGCTGCTGGAGATGGCCGAGGGCTGGCACATCTACTGGACCTACCCCGGCAACACGGGCAGGCCGACCCAGGTCAGCTTCGCCGTTGACGAGCAGCGCGTGGGCTGCGAGGAGCCGCGTTTTCCCGTGCCCGAGGTGTTCGAGGGCCGTACCTACGAGGAGCTGAGCTTCGGGTACTCGAACAAGGTGCTGATCCCGGCCGTGGCCGTGGCCTTCGAGCCGCCGCCGCGCGGCCGCACCGAGCTGCACGCCCGCGTCTCGTGGCTGGCCTGCGAGAAGAGCTGTGTTCCAGGCGAGCAGGTGCTCGACCTTGAGCTGCGAGTGGGCGAGACGGCCGTGCCCTCGGAGTACGCCGAGCTGTTTCGCGAGACCGAGCTGCGGCTACCGGTGGAGGCCGACCGCAGCCAGACCTGGCTCTCCTCGCTGACCTGGGCTCAGGGCGAGGTGCATCTCAAGCTCGTGCTCGGCGGCTTCGCCGACGTGCAGCGCTTCATCCCGCGCTGGTCGAGCTACCAGGGCTGCAAGGTGCTCGAGCATCTCGTGGCCCGCGACGAGCAGGGGCGCTTCATCGTTGACGTGAAGATGGCGGGGCAGGACTGCTTCCCCGGCGTGGGCGGCGTGGTCGAGGGGCGCCAGGTGGGCGAGCGCCCGGACGCGCCGATCCGGTTCCACGACATTATCGCCTTCCAGCGCAAGAAGGAGCCGCCACCGGCGGCGGAGGCGACGGCCGGCCCGACACCCGCGGTCCCGCCCGAGGCGGGCGCGCCGCCGGATGACGGAGGCGAAGAGGTCGTCGCCGTGATCCCGCCCGCCGAGGCCGGCGGGCTGTGGCTGTTCCTGCTGTTCGCCTTTCTCGGCGGCATGCTGCTCAACGTGATGCCCTGCGTGATCCCGGTGGTGGTGCCCAAGCTGCTGCACGTGGTGCGCACCGCGGGCAAGGCCAAGACGCCGCTGGAGCGTAAGCGCCTGCTGCTGGCCAACGCGCTGGCGTACTCGGCCGGCGTGCTGGCCACCATGCTCGCGCTGGGCGTGGTCGTGGTGATCCTGCGCACCGTGGGCACCGAGGTGGGCTGGGGCTTCCAGTTCCAGAACCCGTGGTTCCTGGTGTTCATGACCTCGCTGCTGCTGGTGCTCGGCCTGGGCATGCTGCACGTGTTCCCACTCAAGGCGGCGAGCCACAGCGACGACCTGCGCAAGCTCAAGGGCTATCGCCGCAAGAGCCCGCTGCTCGAGAGCTTCATGACCGGTCTGCTGGTGACCTTCCTCGGCACGCCGTGCACCGCGCCGATGCTCGGCCCGGCCCTGGGCTACGCCTTCAGCCAGGGCTCGGTGGTCATCGTCACCCTGCTGCTGGTGGTTGGCGCGGGACTGTCCTTCCCCTTCCTGCTGCTCGGCGTGTGGACCGGCTGGACCCGCATCCTGCCGCGCGGGGTCACCGAGGGCTACGACCGGGTGATGCGAGGCTTGAGCTTCTTGCTGTTCGCCACGGCGCTGTGGCTGATCGCGGTGCTGGCCGATGCGTACGGTGTGGTCGCGGCGGTGCGGCTGCTGTGGTTCCTGCTGGCGCTGGGCTTCCTGGCCTGGGTCTTCGGTGTGTGGGCCCGGGAGGCCGAGGGCTGGTCCCGGCGTTCGGGCAAGCTGTTCGTGGTCGTCGTCCTGGCCTTTGTCGTGGGCTGGTCCCTGCTTGCCTTCCCCGAAGGGGAGCGCGACGCCACGTACGGCATGCGCTCGCCCGCGGGCATCGCCTGGGAGGAGTTCTCCGATGCACGGATCGCCGCGCTACGCCACGACAAGAAGGCGGTGTTCATCGACTTCACGGCCGAGTGGTGCATGAACTGCAAGTTCAACGAGCGGACCGTGATCGAGACCGAAGACAGCAAGCGGCTGCTCGAGGGCTTCGGCATAGTCGCGATCAAGGCCGACAACACCAGGCGCGATTCCGTGATCCAGAAGTGGCTCAAGCGCTTCGGGCGCGCCGGAGTTCCGCTCTACCTGCTCTTCCCGCCGTGCGCGAGCGACGCCCAGGCGATCGTGCTGCCCGAGATACTCACATCCGGTCTGTTCAAGGAGGCAGTGATGGAGGCGGGCAGCAAGTCCTACTGCGACTGATGGAGCAGCAGCGGTACCGGGGCGGCTGCTATCGCCCACCCGCGGCCGCGGAATTGACACCCTTGAAGCCCGGGTGCTAATAGCCGATCAAGCAGCACCTCTCTCCAGCGGAGAAGAGATGGAAAACCGGGCCGTTCGCGTCCGCTTTCCCTTGCAGACCCGAATCGCCCTGCTGGTGACCCTGCTGCTAGTGCTGACCACCGTGGTGCTATCCCTGATATCGATCGGACAGCTGCGCAAGGAGAAACGGCGGGAAGTCGACAAGACCTCGGACGCGGTGGCCATGTTTGTCGGCAACCTGATGGTCACCCGGCTGATGACCGACCAGAAGAGCACGGGTATCCTCGAGGGCTTCGTGGACAACGCGCCGCGGCTCTACCCGGAAGCGGCCTTCATCGCGGTGGTCGATCACCAGGGAGCGGTGGAGTACGGCCGGCTCAACCCGGCGGTGATCCCGACCGCCAACGCCGAGGAGGAGCGGATCCGCATCGCCCAGTACGCCGCGGGCGGTGCCGTGCCGCCGGGGATCAGCTCGGTCACGCTGACCATCGCCGGGCCGGTCGCGGGCTGGAGCGGCGGAAAGGCCGAAGCCCGGGCCGGGGCCGCGAGCCCGCCCGAACTGGGTCGGGTCCGCGTCGGCTTCTCGCTGCGCGCGATGCATGCCAAGGTCCGTCTGGTGACGCTGCGGCTGGCCGGCTTTGCCGGCGTGATCCTGGCCGTGGGCGTGTTGATCAGCTATCTCCTCGGCCGCCGAATATCCGGCCCGCTGCGCCGGCTGGCGGGCGCCATGGAAGCGGTGAACGATGGCGACCTGGAGCACGACATCACCATCCGCTCCCGGGACGAGGTCGGCCTGCTGGCGAACAGCTTCAACACGATGATCGAGGGACTCAAGGAGCGCGAGAAGTATCGCGAAAACTTCGCCCGCTACGTCTCGCCCCAGCTCGTCGAGCGGGTGATGCAGGACCCGGACAGCGTGATCCTGCACGGCGAGCGGCGGGACGTCACGATCCTCTTCTCCGACATCCGAGGCTTCACCACCATCTCCGAGCAGGCCGCGCCCGAGCACCTGGTGATGATGCTCAACGAGTACTTCGAGCGCATGACCAACGTGGTGTTCCGTTACAACGGCTACCTCAACAAGTTCATGGGCGACGCGGTGATGGCCGTGTTCGGCGCGCCGCTGCCCGTGGCCGACCATCCGTGGCGCGCGGTGGCCTGCGCCGCCGAGATGTTCAACGAGCTGCACGACCTCAACCGCGTGCGCAAGCGGCGTGGCGATCCCCCGATCAAGATCGGCATCGGCATCGCCACCGGCGACGTGATCGTCGGCAACATTGGCTCGATGAAGAAGCTGGAGTACACCGCCATCGGCGACGTGGTGAACCTGGCGCAGCGGATCGAGGATTTCTCCAAGACGGTCGAGGGCGTCCCGCTGCTGATCAGCGCCGCGACCTACTCCGCGCTGATGGATCGCGTGGAGATCGAGGCCCTGCAGCCCGTGCTGATCAAGGGCAAGACCGTCCCGGTCCAGATCTACCAGGTGACCGGGATCAAGGAGTTGCAGATATGAGCTTCGGCTGGCTCCGGACCGCATGCATCCTCGCCCCGCTGGCCGGCGCCCCGCTGGCCGGCGCGGGCTGCCTGCTGTTCGAGGACGAGGAGGAGACGCCGCGGGAGCGAACGATCGTCCTGCAGCTCGACATGAATCCCAAGGCGCTCGACTTCCGCCTCGGTGCCAAGGACGGCGAGGATCCCGGCGCTGCCGCGGCAGAGCCGGCTAAGCCCGAGGAGCCGGGCGAGCCGGACAAGGCCGAGGCAGACAAGGAGCAGAAGAAGCTCGCCTCGACCCGGAAGATCAAGAAGCGGCGCAAGAAGCACGCGCCCCCGCCGCCGGCCGGCCCGAGCCTGGAGGGCCTGCTGATGCGCATCGAGCGGGTCAAGCTCGAGCGGGCTCGCCGCGGGTACCGCCCCGGCGAGCTGCCCGCGGTCGATCAGGCCCTGGCCCGGGCCGAGCGCCTGCTCGACGGCGACGATCTCGCGGAGGCCCTGCGGGAGATCAAGAAGGCCCAGCAGGCGCTCGACAACTTCCAGATCGACCGGCAGTACATCGAGCGGCGGCTCGAGCTGCTCAACCGCGATCCGCGGGTGAGCAACCTCTCCGGCCCCACCTTGGAGAAGGTCAGCCAGTTGCTCGACGGCGTGAACAAGGCGTACCTGCAGGGCGACTACCGCAAGGCCAACAAGATCATCGACAAGATCCGCAAGATCATCGGGGCCAAGTAGCGAGCCCGAGCAACTCACCAGATCGTGCGGAACATCTCCCGCTCGAAGTCGGTCCGGAGCTGGATCAGACTGTCCAACTCGATGGTCTTCCGGATCTCCAAGTATCGCTCCGGTTCGAATAGTCTCTCGTCCGGACCCCGGGGGAGTGGATAGTCGCCCAGCGGGCTGGGCCAGGGAGACTCCTGGGCCTCGGGCAGCTCGGGCACCCCGTCGGCCTGGGCCGCGGCGGCTAGTGGTGTGATTACCACCAGCAGGCCGGCCAGCATCGTCCACATCGCTCTCACGCCGTCCATCATAGCACATCCCGTGTGCTGCCGACGCGACCCGAATTAGTTTGACGCACCGCGGTCCCTTGCTTCACCCTTCAGCGGAAAGGAAAGCCTGATTTGGCCAAGGTCAGGAGCGAGTTCGTCTGCCAGGAGTGCGGGGCCCGGGCGCCGCGCTGGATGGGCCGCTGCGCCGGCTGCGGCACCTGGGGTTCGCTGGTCGAGGAGGTGGTGGAGCGCGCCGCCTCGGCCGGCCCGGCGAGACGGAAGTCCGAGGCCTGCGCCATCTCGGCGGTGCCGGCCGAGGGCGAGGCGCGGGTCGAGACCGGCATCGGCGAGCTGGACCGGGTGCTCGGCGGCGGCCTGGTCGCCGGCTCGGCGATCCTGATCGGCGGTGATCCCGGGATCGGCAAGAGCACGCTGCTGCTCTCGGCCGGCCACCAGCTGGCCGACTCCGGCGCCCGCGTGCTCTACGTTTCCGGAGAGGAGTCGCTGCGCCAGATCAGGCTGCGCGGCGAGCGGATCGGCGCGAGCGCGGACGGCTTGCTGCTGCTGGCCGAGACCGGGCTCTCCGCGATCAAGGCCGCGGCGCGGGAGCTCAAGCCGGACCTGCTGGTGGTCGACTCGATCCAGACCGTGAGCTGCGAGGAGCTCGCCAGCTCGCCGGGCAGCGTGTCCCAGGTTCGCGAGGCCGCGGCGCAGCTCGTGCGCCAGGCCAAGGAGACCGACGCGCCGCTGGCGCTCGTCGGTCACGTGACCAAGGAGGGGCACCTGGCCGGTCCCCGGGTGCTGGAGCACATGGTCGACACCGTGCTCAGCTTCGAGGGCGAGCGGGGCCATCCGTACCGCGTGCTGCGCGCGGTGAAGAACCGCTTCGGCTCGACCAACGAGATCGGCCTGTTCGAGATGAAGGGCGACGGCCTGCGCCAGGTCGACAACCCCTCGGAGATGTTCCTCACCGAGCGCAGCGAGGCCACCTCGGGCAGCGCGGTGATCGCCGCGGTCGAGGGCACCCGGCCGCTGCTGGTCGAGGTGCAGGCGCTGGTCTCCACGCCGAGCGGCATCGGCATGCCGCGGCGGACCGCGATCGGCATCGATCCCAACCGCGTGGCCCTGCTGGTGGCGGTGCTGGAGAAGAAGGCGGGTCTGCAGATCGCCTCCAGCGACGTGTTCGTCAACGTGGCCGGCGGGATCCGGCTCGAGGAGCCGGCCGCGGATCTGGGGACGACCCTGGCCCTGGCCAGCAGCCTGCTCGACCGCCCGCTGGCCGCGGGCACCGTGCTCTTCGGCGAGGTCGGCCTGGCCGGCGAGGTGCGTCCCGTGGGCCGGGCCGACGCCCGGCTGGGAGAGGCGAGGAAGCTCGGCTTCGAGCGCGCCGTGCTGCCGGCCGGCAACCTCGCGCGGCTCGGCGATGAGGCCCTCGGCCTCGACTGCTCGGGCGTGGAGAGCCTGAACCAGGCCCTGGAGGTGGCGTTCTAGACCATGAGAAGAGGTTTTATAGCGGTCCGATCGATGCTGCTGCTGATCCTGGCCCTCTGCGGCGCCTGTACGCTGCTGACCGCCTGCGGCGGCGGAGGGCGGCTGCGCCTGGGCACGGCCCGTCCGCCCAGGCCGGTGTCCGCGGCCCGTCCGCAGACCGTGCACGTGCTCGATCTGCGGGCCGCGGACCAGCTGTCGATCGGCGACCGCTACCTCGAGCTGGGCTACAACTTCCGCGCCAAGCGCGAGTACATGCGCGTGATCGAGCAGTTCCCGGGAAGTCCAGAGACCGCGGCGGCCCAGTACCGCATCGGTACCTGCTATCTGCGCGAGGAGATGTACCCCGAGGCCCTGGAGCAGTTCCGGCTCTTTGCCGGCAACTTCCCGAGGCATACCCTGGCCGGCGAGGCCCGACGGCAGGTCGAGCGGCTCGAGGCCCGGCAGCCGCCGCCCGCGCCCGCAGTGAAAACCGCGGCGACCGCTGGAACTTTCGCGGTCGGCGGAGGGGGGCATACCGCGGGGCTGGCCGAGGCGCGGGCACGGCAGGAGGCGGCCGAGCGGGCCCTAGCCGAGGCGCGGGCCCGGCAGGAGGCGGCCGAGCGGGCGCTGACCGAGGCGCGGGCGCGGCAGGAGGCAACCGAGAAGGCCCTGGCCGAGCAGCAGGCGCGCTCCGCGTCCAGCGAGCAGCCCGACCGCCAGGCCGAGCAGGCACGCAAGCTGGCCGCCGTGGAGCGCAGACTGACCGAGGAGCGCGGCGCCGCGGACCAGCGCCTGGCCCAGGCCGAGCAGCAGCGGCGCCAGGCCGAGGCCCGGGCCGCTGACGCCGAGCGCCAGCGCGGCCGGGCCGAGGCTGGCCGGTCCGAGGCCGAGCGCCTGCGCCAGGCCGCGGAGCAGCGCGCCGTCGAGATCGAGAAGCAGCGGGCCGAGCTGGAGCAGCGGCTGGCCGTGGCCGAGCAGCGGGTTGGCGATGCGGCGCGCAAGCTGGCCGCGGCAAACGGCACCTCGGACGGCGAGAAGAAGCTCACGGCCCTGCTCGATCGCGAGCGCCAGGAGCGGCAGGCTGCAATGCAGCGGGCCACCGAGGCGGAGCGCCAGCGCCTGACCGCGGAGCAGCGGGCCACCGCGGCCGAGGCGCGGCTGAAGAATTTCCAGTCCGAGCGTCGCTCGGCCCAGGATCTGGCCGAGAAGGTCGAGCAGCAGGGCCGCAACCAGGCCGAGCGTGAGGCCGCAGCGGCTGGCCGGCGGGCCGAGAAGGCCGAGCAGCGAGCCGCCGAGGCGGAGCAACGAGCCCAGGAGGCCGAGGCGCGAGCCCGCTCCGAGGCCGAGGCCCGTGCCGCGGCAGAGGGCCAGGCACGCAAGGCTGCCGAGGCCCGGGCCCTGGCCGAGTCCGAGGCTCGGCAGGCCGCCGAGGCCCGGGTCCGGGCCGAGGCCCAGGCCCGGAAAGAGGCTGAAGCGCGGGTTGCGGCCGAGGCGGCCAGGGCCCGGCGCGGGGGCGATCGGGCGGCCTCGGCCCGGCGCACCGTGGCAGCCCAGGTGCTCCACCTGCCCAGCCAGACCCTGGCCGAGGTCGAAGCCCGGCTGATCGAGATGAAGGCCGCCGGGATCAACACCGTGATCTTAAGGGTTTTCCACAATCCAGGCGATCGGCACTACGGCTTTGTCAGCTCGCGGGTCAAGCAGGGTGTGTACTTCAAGACCGATCGGGCGCCCGTGGTCGAGGACGCCCTGGGGCAGGTGCTGCCGCTGGCCCGCAAGCACGGGCTCGAGCTGTGGGCCTGGATGACCACGCGCTACGCCACGTACGGCCTCAACCTCGAGCCTGACTGGCGAGCCGCAAAGTACGACTTCGAGACCGGCAAGGTGATCCCGGCCAAGGGGCTGAACCTGTTCCATCCGCGGGTCCAGGAGCACCTGGCCGGCCTGTTCCGCGACCTGGCCCGCTACCCGATCGACGGCGTGCTGTTCCAGGACGACCTGGTGCTGCGTCACACCGAGGGCATGAGCGAGGAGGCGCGCGGCGCCTTCCAGCGCGAGATGGGCCGCCCGCTCGACCCGCGCGAGCTGTACGAGGGCGTGTACCTCTCGGACAACGGCCGCTACTATGTCTCGCGCTACACCGAGCAGTTCTGGGACTGGGCGGCCTGGAAGAACCGCAAGCTGCTGCAGCTCGCCGAGCGCCTGATGACCGCGTCCCGCGGCGCGCGCCCCGAGCTGCGCTTCGGCATCAACCTGATGTACGAGGCCGTGGTCAACCCGCGCAACGCCCTGGCCTGGCTCTCGCAGAGCGTGGCCCAGTCGCGCAAGGTGGGCTTCGACCTGTACTCGGTGATGGCGTACCACCGCCAGATGCAACAGGAGCTAGGCTTGAACCCAAAGGAAACCGGGCACTTGATGGCCAAGCTCGGCCGCGAGGCGGTGCGCATGGTCGGCGATCCGAGCCAGGTGCTGATCAAGGTCCAGTCCAGGGACTGGAAGACGGGCCAGCGGGTGCCGGCCGACGAGCTCCAGCAGATGCTGGCCCGCGGCCTCGAGGCCGGGCCCGTGTCGCTGGCCGTGGTGCCGTGCGCGGGCGCGCAGGACCTTGTGGCCCTGCGCGAGGTGCTGGGCGGGATCGGGCCATGACTTCTTGTTTCAAGGTGTTACAAAAATTAAACAGAATATTTTCCTTGAAACAACGTGTCAAGAGCCAAGAACTGCATTTTTCCTGATTGCTCTTGACAAGGTGCGTTGAGGCCCTTAAGCTGCCGCAAGGATGAAGCTCGGCTCCCCGCTCAACGCGAAGAAACCGCTACTCCTAGACGCCTGGCTCGACCGGCTGCTGGCGAGTTATCCCCCTGATACGGCCAAGTTCTTCAAGAGCAAGCGTGACGCCTTTGCCAACCCGCTCGGGACCACGATGCGCCAGGCCCTCGAATCTCTGCTCGACGGCCTGCTCGCCGGCCGGCCGGCCAGCGAGCAGACCGAGGCGCTGGAGCAGGTGGTCAAGGTGCGGGCGATACAGGATTTCGGTCCGGCCGAGGGCCTGCGCTTCCTGTTCGAGCTGAAGGACGTGGTGCGCGAGCAGGTGCAGGTCGAGGGCAGCCAGGGGCAGGACGATCGGCTCGCGCTGGAGCGGGCCGTAGACGAGCTGGCCCTGGCCGCCTTCGAGATCTATGCCTTCTGCCGGGAGCAGGTGTTCCAGCTCAAGATCAACGACGTGAAGCGCACCACCTCGGGGCTGGTGCGCATACTGAACGAGCGCGGTTTCCTGGAGGTTGACGAGGACGGGTCTGCCGAGACGTCCGGTGGCGTCTGCGCGGCTCGCCTGCTGCGGGGTGAGGACTCATGAAGGTTCTGTTTTCCCTCGTCGTGGTGCTGGTGCTGGCTCTGCTCGCCTACGTGGGCACCGGGCTGGCGCCGGGGCAGATTTTCTTCGGGGTGGTGATGCCGTACCTGGCGTTCGCCGTGTTCCTCGTAGGGCTGGTGGCCAAGATCGTCAGATGGGCGCGCGCGCCGGTGCCCTTCCGTATCCCGTCCACCTGCGGGCAGCAGAAGAGCCTCGACTGGATCGAGCCGGCCAAGTACGACAACCCGCACAACGTCTTCGGCGTGATCGTGCGCATGGCGCTCGAGGTGCTGGCCTTCCGCTCGCTGTTCCGCAACATCAAGTCCGAGGTCAAGGACGGCAGGATCATCCACGGCCCGAACAAGTGGCTGTGGCTCGCCGCGCTGGCTTTTCACTACAGCTTCCTGGTGATCTTCATCCGCCACCTGCGCTTCTTCACCGAGCCGGTGCCCTTCTTCGTCCACTGGGCCGAGTCGCTCGACGGCTTCTTCCAGGTGGGCGTGCCCTTCCTGTTCATCACCGACGTGGTGATCGTGCTTGCTGTGACCTACCTCTTCCTGCGGCGGGTCGTGGTGCCGCAGCTGCGCTACATCTCGTTGCCCGCGGACTACTTCCCGCTGTTCCTGATCCTGGGCATTGCGATCAGCGGGATCCTCCTGCGCTACTTCGTCAAGACCGACATCGTGGCGGTCAAGTCGCTGGCCTTGAGCCTTGTCGGCGTTGGGGAGCGCGGCGACCCCAGTCAGATCCACTGGCTGTTCTACTCGCACCTGTTCCTGGTCTGCTCGCTGCTGATCTACTTCCCTTTCAGCAAGCTGATGCACATGGGCGGAGTGTTCCTGAGCCCGACGAGGAACCTGGTCAACAACAACCGCGCGGTGCGGCACATCAACCCGTGGAATCCGGACATCAAGCCCCACAGCTACGAGGCGTATGAGGACGAGTTCCGCGAGCGAATGGTCGAGTGCGGCCTGCCCGTGGACAAGCCGCTTCAGCAGGCGGCCCCGGCCGGGGAAGCGCCGGCCGCGGAACCGGCCGCACCCCCGGCAGAGGAGGAGTAGGCCATGGCGGAGCCCAAGTTCGATGAGATGGGGTTCTACAAGAAAGAAGAGGTAGTCGAGGTAGACTACACCCCGCCCGCGGAGCCGTGGCCACAGACCAAGATCGACTTCAAGCAGAAGTACGGCAACTGGATCTACGCGGCCAAGCCCAAGGCGCTCGAGCGAGTCAACTTCCCCAATCCGCGCGAGTGGGCGCCGGATCAGGACGACTGGAAGCTGCCCAGCAACTGGCAGGAGATCGTGCTCGAGGGCATGGCCGACCGGCTGAAGCGCTTCCGCACATTCCAGATCTTCATGGATTGCTGCGTGCGCTGCGGCGCCTGCGCCGACAAGTGCCACTTCTACCTCGGCGGCGGCGATCCGAAGAACATGCCGGTGCTGCGTGCCGAGCTGCTGCGCTCGGTGTACCGCCGGGAGTTCACCAAGGCGGGCAGGATCCTCGGTTCGCTTGCGGGCGGCCGCGAGCTCACGATGGACGTGATCAAGGAGTGGTTCTACTACTTCTTCCAGTGCACCGAGTGCCGGCGCTGCTCGGTGTTCTGCCCGTACGGCATCGACACCGCCGAGATCACGATGATGGCCCGGGAGCTGATGAACCTGATCGGGCTCAACGTGAACTGGATCATGGATCCGGTGCAGAACTGCAATCGAACCGGTAATCACCTGGGGATCCAGCCCCACGGGCTGAAGGATACGCTCGAGTTCTTCGCCGACGACATCGAGGACGTCACCGGCATCCGGGTCGACATCCCGATCAACAAGAAGGGCGCCGAGATTCTCTTCGTCACGCCCTCGGGCGACTTCCTCGCCGACCCCGGCATCTTCACCTGCATGGGCTACATGCTGCTGTTCCACGAGCTGGGACTCGACTTCACCTGGAGTACCTACGCCTCCGAGGGCGGCAACTTCGGCCTGTTCACCTCCAACGAGATGATGAAGAAGCTCAACGGCAAGATCTACGCCGAGGCCAGGCGGCTGGGGGTGAAGTGGATCCTCGGCGGCGAGTGCGGGCACATGTGGCGCGTGATGCACCAGTACATGGGCACGATGAACGGGCCCGCCGACTTTCTCGAGACGCCGGTCTCGCCGATCACGGGCACGCGCTTCGATAACACCAAGTCGACCAAGATGGTTCACCTGATGGAGTTCCTCGCCGACCTGTTCAGGAACAAGCCCGAGAAGATCCCGGTGGACAAGAGCCGCAACGACGACCTGGTGGTGACCTTTCACGACTCCTGCAATCCGGCGCGGGGGATGGGCATCCTCGAGGAGCCGCGCTACGTGATCAAGAGCGTGTGCAACAAATTCTTCGAGATGCCGGAGAACACGATCCGCGAGGAGACCTTCTGCTGCGGCGGCGGCGCCGGCCTGGGCACCGACGAGAACATGGAGGCGCGGATTCGCGGTGGCATGCCGCGGGGCCACGCATTGAAGTACGTGCAGGACAAGCACGGGGTGAACATGATGGCCGCGATGTGCGCCATCGACCGCGCCACGCTGATCACGGTGGCCGACTACTGGGCGCCGGGTGTGGGGATCACCGGCATCTCCGAGATGGTGGCCAATGCGATGATCTGCAAGGGCGAGAAGAAGCGCACCGAGAACCTGCGGGGCGAGCCGCTCCCGGGCGTTGAAGAGGAGGAGCAAGGAGGCGAAGATGAGTGACTTCGGCAAGATCATTGCCGGGCTGGTCGTCTTCCTCGGCCTGGTGACATTCCCCTTCTGGTACGGCGCGGCCAGCGGCCAGGCCCAGTCGCCCGATCCCAAGCTCGCGGCGGATCTGCAGGGCAAGAACTGTGTCGAGTCCAGGGAGTACATGCGGGCCTACCACATGGACCTGCTCGACGACTGGCGCGACGAGGCGGTGCGCGAGGGGCTGCGGATCCACATCGCCCACGACGGTCAGAGCCACGACAAGAGCCTGACCAATACCTGCCTCAAGTGCCACAGCAACAAGGACGAGTTCTGCGATACGTGCCACGACTACCTGGGCGTGGACCCGTACTGCTGGGACTGCCACATCGACGCGAAGGGAGGAAACTGATGAGCGACGAGGGTCGAAGACGTTTCCTCAAGATCGCGGGCTGCACGGCGCTGGGCCTGTGCGGCGCGCCCCTGGTGAACGCCGCCGCCGCGGGGCGCAGGCGCGAGTCGAGGCCCAACCCGGCGGCGCTCGAGGGCGGGCGCTGGGCCCTGGTGGTCGATCTGAAGAAGTGCCAGGAGCAGCAGGGCTGCACCGACTGCATCGATACCTGCCACCGGATCCACAACGTGCCCCACTACGACGACCCCAAGCGGGAGGTCAAGTGGATCTGGAAGGAAGACTTCGCGGGCGCCTTCCCCAACCAGGGTCAGGACTACCTCGAGTCGGGCGTGAACCAGAAGCCGGCGCTGGTGACCTGCAATCACTGCGACCGGGCGCCCTGCGTGCGGGTCTGCCCGACCCAGGCCACCTGGAAGCGGGAAGACGGCGTGGTGATGATGGACATGCACCGCTGCATCGGCTGCCGCTACTGCATCGTGGCCTGCCCGTACGGCGCGCGCAGCTTCAACTGGTCGGATCCCCGGGAGGTCCTGGAGGCCCAGGACAGGGGCTTCCCCACGCGGATGAAGGGCGTGGTCGAGAAGTGCAACCTCTGCGCCGAGCGGCTGGCGCGCGGCCAGATCCCGGCCTGTGTCGAGGCCTGCAAGTACGGCGCGCTGAGCTTCGGCGACCTCGAGGATCCGAACTCGGAGGTACGGCGGATCCTGCGATCGCGCTATGCCATCCGGCGCAAGATCGACCTGGGAACGCAGCCCAGCGTCTTCTACCTGGTTTGAGAGAGGTAGGCCATGGTTGAGAACGTGCTCAAGGGAAGCAAGTTTTACTGGGCCTGGGTCGCCTTTCTGCTGGCGCTGATCGCCAGCGGCCTGGGCTTTGGAGTGTACCAGTGGTTCGAGGGCCTGGGCATCACCGGGATGAGCCGGGATGTACCCTGGGGCTTCTACATCGCCCAGTTCACCTTCCTCGTCGGCGTGGCCGCCTCGGCGGTGATGGTGGTGCTGCCGTACTACCTGCACGACTACAAGTCCTTCGGCAAGATCACCGTGCTCGGCGAGTTCGTGGCGATCGCCTCGTGCCTGATGTGCATGGCCTTTATCTTCGTGGACATGGGCCGGCCGGACCGCATCCTCAACGTGTTCATCCACGCCCAGCCGACCTCGATGATGGTCTTCGATACGCTGGTGCTGTTCGGCTACCTGATTCTCAACATCTTGATTTCACTGGTGGTATTCGGGGCGGAGAAGAGAGACATCGCGCCGCCCAAGTGGATCAAGCCCTTTATCTATCTCTCGATTCCATGGGCGGTCAGCATCCACACCGTGACCGCCTTCCTCTACTCAGGGCTCGAGGGCCGCAGCTTCTGGCTCACCGCGATCCTCACGCCGCGCTTCCTGGCCTCGGCCTTTGCCGGCGGCCCGGCGCTGTTGATCGTGATTTGTTTGATCGTGCGCAAGTTCTGTAAGTGGCACCCGGACGAGGCGCCGATCCGCAAGCTGGGACAGGTCGTGGCCTACGCCATGACGGCCAACCTGTTCTTTGTGCTGCTGGAGCTGTTCACCGGGCTGTACAGCGACATCCCGCATCACGTGCACCACTTCGAGTACCTGTTCATGGGACACGAGGGCCACGGCAACCTGGTGCCCTGGATCTGGGCCTCGGTTCTGCTGGGCTTCGCGGGCCTGTTCATGCTGATCGTCCCGCAAATCCGCAACAACCTCTCGTTGCTCGGCGTGGCCGCGGTGCTGGTTTTCATCTCCTTGTGGATCGACAAGGGCATGGCCATGGTAGTAACAGGGTTCGTACCCTCGCCGGTGGGCAAGTACACCGAATACGCACCCACCGGGCCCGAGTTGATGATCAGCCTCGGGGTGTGGGCGGTTGGTTTCCTGGTGATCACGGGGCTATACAAGATCGTGATCTCCGTGCGCGAGCGGGAGATGGCCTGAATATAGAACCACAAGATATAGAGTGCGACGGCGGGACATGGTGTACCCGTTGTGGTTGCACTGGCAATGATGGCAGGGGCAGTGAAGGGCGCGGGAACGCTGGGAAAACGCGCTTTTTTGTGCTTGACACTAAGCGCGAGCCTCACTATCCTGCCGCCGCCAGAAGAAGAGTCGCGAATTCGTTTCGCAGGAGTATATCGGAACCCGAAACATCCTAATGGAGACGGAGAGGAGCATGGCTGACGAGAAGGCAACCCCCTTGTTGGACGAGCTGGAGAAGGGCCCTTACCCCAGCTTCGTCAAGGAAATCAAGCTAGCGGCCAAGGGCAACAAGATGGCCGCAGCGCTGCTCCAGCAGCTGGAGAAGTCCTACCGGGACAAGATCGGCTACTGGAAACACGGCGGCATCGTCGGCGTGATGGGCTACGGAGGCGGCGTGATCGGCCGCTACTCGATGCTGCCCGACGAGTTCCCGGATGTGGCGCACTTCCACACCCTGCGGTTCAACCAGCCCTCGGGCTGGTTCTACACCGCAGACGTGCTGCGCAAGATTTGCGACATCTGGGACAAGCACGGCTCGGGCCTGACCAACATGCACGGCTCGACCGGCGACATGGTGATGCTGGGCACGGTGACCGACGAGCTCGAACCCGTGTTCCAAGAGATGTGCAAGCTGGGCATCGACCTCGGCGGGTCCGGCTCCAACGTGCGCACGCCGAGCTGCTGCGTGGGTCCGGCGCGCTGCGAGTGGGCCTGCTTCGACACGATGAAGGCCTGCTACGAGTTCACCCAGCACTTCCAGGACGAGCTGCACCGGCCGGCATTCCCGTACAAGTACAAGTTCAAGTTCGCCGGTTGTCCCAACGACTGCGTGGCTGCGATCGCCCGTGCCGACATGAGCTTCATCGGCACCTGGAAGGACGACATCCAGCAGGACGACGCCGAGGTGACCAAGTACGCCGAGGGCGGCCTCGACATCCAGTCCGACGTCTGTGACAACTGCCCGGGTCAGTGCATGACCTGGGACGGCAGCAAGCTGACCATCGACAACAGCTACTGCGTCAAGTGCATGCACTGCATCAACGTGATGCCCAAGGCGCTGCGTCCGGGCAAGGAGCGCGGCTGCACGATCCTGCTCGGCGCCAAGGCCCCGATCGTGGAGGGCGCACTGCTGTCCTCGGTGCTGATCCCCTTCTACGACATGGACGGCGAGGGGTACGAGGACGTCTGGGACCTGACCGAGGAGATCTGGGAGGTCTGGGGTGAGCACGGCAAGGCCCGCGAGCGCGTGGGCGAGTTCATCCAGCGGGTCGGCATGGGGAGCTTCCTCGATTCGATCGGGCTGGAGCCGGATCCGCACATGATCTCGGCGCCCCGGGACAACCCCTACATCTTCTTCGACCAAGAGGAAGAGGAGTAGCGGGTGTGTGACCCGGAAACGGGAGCATGAAAGAAACACAGGACTGAACAGATCAGGAGGATTATAAAATGGCAGAGCGGATCACGGATATTGGCCCCCCCCACTACGAGCAGTTCCTGCCGCCAGTGGTCAAGGCCAACTACGGCAAGTGGAAGTACCACGAGCTGATCAAGCCGGGCGTGATGGTGCACGTGGGCGAGAGCGGGGACAAGCTGTTCACCGTGCGCATGGCCTCGCCGAGGCTGCTTAGCACCGCCTCCATCCGCTGGATCGCGGATCTGGCCGAGAAGTACTGCGGCGGCCACGTGCGCTGGACCAGCCGCAACAACGTCGAGTTCCTCTTCGCCGAGGAGGGGAACATCGACCCGCTGATCGCCGAGATCAAGGCTAATGGGTTCATGGTCGGCGGCATTGGTAACTGCATCTCCAACATCGTGCACACCCAGGGCTGGGTGCACTGCCACTCGTCCGCCACCGACGCCTCGGGCATCGTCAAGGCGGTGATGGACGATCTGGCCGAGTACTTCGAGACGAACAAGCTGCCGGGCAAGCTGCGCATTGCCCTGGCCTGCTGCCTCAACATGTGCGGCGCGGTGCACTGCTCGGACATCGCGATCCTGGGCACGCACAAGAAGCCGCCGGTGATCGACCACGAGAGCCTGGACAAGATGTGCGAGATCCCGAGCCTGGTGGCCTCCTGCCCCACGGCCGCGATCCGTCCGGCAACGGTCGATGGGTACCCTTCGGTCGAGGTGATCGAGGAGCAGTGCATGTTCTGCGCGAACTGCTACACGGTTTGCCCGTCGATGCCGCTGAACAACCCCGACACCGACGGTATCTCGATCTGGGTCGGCGGCAAGGTCTCCGACGCGAGAACCCAGCCCAAGTTCTCCAAGCTGGCCATCCCCTTCATCCCCAATGATCCGCCGCGTTGGACCGAGACGGTCAAGGCCGTCAGGAACCTGGTCGAGCTGTGGGCCGCCAACGCACGCAAATACGAGCGGATGGGCGACTGGATCGAGCGCATCGGCTGGCCGGCATTCTTCGATATGGCCGAGATCGACTTCACCAAGTACCACATCGACGACTTCAAGCACGCGGGACTGTCATATAAGCGGACAGCGCAGATGCGCCATCTGCCCGAGGCCTAGGCTCGGTCGGTAGAGCGGAAGGGAGGACGCTATGGCGAGCGTTCAGGAAATAGCGGATGCCATGTATGAGATGATCAAGGACGGCGCCGGCTCGAAGAAGTACAAGCCGGGCGATCTGAACAAGGCCATGAAGGAGAAGTTCGGCGCAGAGAAGAAGGACTGCAAGGCCGCGATCAAGGAATTGGTCAACTCGGGCAAGGTCGTGTACACGTACTTCGGCGGCAGCTTTCTCGAGATCCCTCACAAGGAGGGGGCGGCGAACTAGCTCGCAACACTCGCCACCCGTGAGAACCTTCGGCGAGAGGCAGGGCTGCCCGGACAACATGGACACAGCACCGCGAATCGTTGTCGCCGGAACAGGCGGCGATGCGGGCAAGACCCTGCTCTCGCTGGCTCTCCTGCGTCATCTCGTCAACACCGACCGTCGGCCTGCGGCATTCAAGAAGGGCCCGGACTACATCGACGCCGCCTGGCTCGGCCTGGCCGCGGGCCAGGACGCGGCCCGCAATCTCGACGCCTTCCTGATGTCTTCCGGGGCGATCCGCGGCTCCTTTGCCCGGAATGCCCGGGGAGCGGCCTGTAGCGTGGTCGAGGGTAACCGGGGGCTGTACGACGGCCTGACCGCTGGCGGGGCGTTCAGCACTGCCGAGCTGGCCAAGCTGCTCGAGGCGCCGGTGGTGCTGGTGCTGCCGGTGACCAAGGTCACGCGGACGGCCGCGGCCGTGGTGCTCGGCTGCCAGAGGATGGATCCGGAGGTGCGGATCGCCGGCGTGGTGCTAAACCGCATCGGGTCGAAGCGTCAGGAGGCGTTGATCCGCGAGGCCGTGGAGCAGAGCTGCAACGTGCCCGTGCTCGGGGCCCTGCCCCGGAGGCCGGGACCGCCGCTGCTGCCGGACCGTCATCTGGGCCTGGTCACGCCGGGCGACCACTTCGATCCGGAGAGAGCGCTTGCCGAGGTGGCTGTTTTCGTGTCCGAGCACGTGGACCTCGAGGCGATCCTCGCCATCGCGGCTGCGGCACCGGCGCCGAGCTGGAGCACGGGAGAGGTCCGGGCAGAGGCGGCGGAGACGGCCTCGCGGGTGCGCATCGGCGTGTTCCGCGACGAGGCCTTCTCCTTCTACTACCCGGAGAATCTCGAGGCCCTCGAGCGCGCCGGCGCCGAGCTGATCACGATCTCACCGCTGCGGGGCGAGGCACTGCCGGCTGTCGACGCGCTGTACCTCGGCGGCGGATTCCCCGAGGTCCACGCTGCAGCCCTCTCCGCGAACCAGGGGCTGGCCCGCCAGGTCCGGGAGCAGGCCGAGCATGGCCTGCCGATCTATGCCGAGTGCGGCGGGCTGATCTACCTCTCGCGCTCGGTGCGGACCGAGGGGCGGGATCACCCGATGGCCGGCGCGCTGCCGATCCGCACGGCAGTGGAGCCGAAGCCCCAGGGCCACGGGTACGCCGAGGTCGTGGTGGATCGCGACAACCCGTTCTTTCCCGTGGGGACCGAGCTGCGGGGGCACGAGTTCCACTACTCCCGGGTGATCGAGGATGGCGGCGTGGGCAGCGCTTTCAAGCTGCTGCGAGGCGCAGGAGCGCTTGCCGGTCGCGATGGTCTGTACTCGCTGAATGTGTTTGCCAGCTACGTGCATCTCCATTCGCTCGGTGAAAATATATGGGCGGAATCGCTGGTCAATTCCGCCAGGTCCGCCAGTGGGGTCGGACCCCGCTCTTCGGGCTTGACAGGCAGGCCTTCATATAGGAAAAAACGCAGCAAGAACGCAGTACAATACAGGGAAACCTGATAGCAGAGGAGGAAAGAAAATGCCGATGTTCGAACACGGAAGCGTCTCCATCGAAGTTGACGAGGATGGCTTCATGATGGAGCCGGATCAGTGGAACGAGGAGGTCGCGGCTGCGCTCGGCTCCACGGAGGGCGTTGAGGATCTGACCGAGGAGCACTGGAAGGTGGTCAACTACCTGCGTGACTACTATCAGAAGTTCGGCGTGGCGCCGATGATCCGCAAGCTGTGCAAGGAGACCGGCTTCAAGCTGAAGAAGATCTACGAGCTGTTCCCCAGCGGTCCGGCCAAGGGCGCCTGCAAGGTCGCCGGCCTGGCCAAGCCGACCGGCTGCGTGTAGTCGATAGCAGCGCGGTCCGTTCGGGGCGACGACAGCCCCTCCGCGGGAGGGGCGTGCGTGTGCACTCAAGACGGGGCTCTCCGACGATAGAGGAGAGCCCCGTTTTTCTTTCCGGGGGCAGGCGATGAGCGAACGAGCCAGGCCGTACCCGCTGTTCCTGTTGCTCGAGGATCGGCCGGTGCTGGTCGTGGGTGCGGGCGGCGTGGGTGCGCGCAAGGTCGCGGCTTTGCTCGAGAGCGGCGCCGCGGTCACCGTTGTGGCGCCCGAGGTCGGCGACGAGGTGCGGGCGCTGGCCGAGGCAGGGCGGGTGGCCCTGCGCGAGCGGAGGTTCGCTGACCGTGACGCCGAGGGCATGGCCGTGGTCATCGCGGCCACCTCGTCGCGCGAGGCCAACGAGGCCGTGGCCGGCGCGGCGCGTCGGCGGGGCATCCCGATCAACGTGGTGGACGTGCCGGACCTCTGTGATTTCCACGTTCCGGCCGTGGTCCGCCGCGGCCCGATCGCGGTGGCCCTGTCCTCCTCGGGCGCGGCGCCCGGGCTGACGAGGCGGCTGGCGCGCGAGCTGCAGGCAGAGCTCGAGTCGTCGCTCGGTGACTACGCCGAGCTGGTCGAGGCGGCCAGGTTGCGGATCCGCGCGATCTTTCCGGACGACAGCGAGCAGCGGCGCCGGGCGCTCGAGTCCGTGCTCGACAGCGAGGCCCGCGAGCTGCTGGCCAGCGGCCGGCCAGACGAGGCCCGGGCCGCGATCGAGCGCGTGCTCGAGGAGCTCGCGCGCTGATCAGCGCTCACGGAATCAGGCGCAAGATCCTCTCCGGCGTTGCGTTTCGGGCGCCGATGCGGTTATAGGACGAAACCCGGGCGGACAATGGCTCGCGGAGGTGCGATGGCCCAGGAGCGCGAGAATCCCGGAACCGTGTACCTGGTCGGCTCGGGCCCGGGTGACGCGGACCTGATTACGGTCCGCGGGTACGATCTGCTGCTGGGCTGCGATGCGCTGGTGTACGACAGCCTGGCGCCCGACGAGCTGGTCCGGCTGTGCCCGGCCGAGATCAAGGTCTACGCCGGCAAGACCGCTGGCGGCCACGCCATGAAGCAGGAGGAGATCAACCGCGTGCTGGTCGAGCTGGCCTTCCGGCCGGACGGTCCGGAGCGCATCGTGCGGCTCAAGGGCGGCGATCCGTACGTGTTCGGGCGCGGCGGCGAGGAGGCGCTGGCCTGTGCCCTGGCGGGCGTGCCCTTCGAGGTGGTGCCCGGGGTCTCGGCCGGGGTGGCCGCGGCCGCGTACGCGGGCGTGCCCGTGACCCAGCGCGAGATCAGCCGCGGCGTGGTGCTGCTCACCGGCCACGCGCTGGGGCACGAGGTGCCGGATCTGCCCTGGCTGCAGCTGGCCACCAGCGGCCTGACCCTGGTGTTCTACATGGGGGTCAAGCACCTGCCGCGGATCGTGGAGGCCCTGCTCGAGCACGGCCTCGATCCGTCGATCCCGGCGATGGTGGTCCAGGAGGGCACCACCCCGGGTCAGCGCAGCGTGCAGGCCCCGGTGAGGGACATCGTCGAGCGGGCAACGGGCGCGAAGATCCGGCCGCCCGCGATCACCGTGATCGGCCGTGTGGTGGAGCTGGCCGAGACCCTGGGCGTGCAGCGGCCCCGGCCGCTGGCCGGCAAGACGATCGTGCTGCTGCGCGCAGAGGAGTACCACTACCCTGAGCTCGAGCGCCTGCGACAGGCCGGGGCCCGGGTGCTCGACGTGACCGGCATCCGCTGCGTGGCGCGGACCGGGGATCCCGGGGTGCGGGTCATGCTCGACGAGCTATCCGCGGACCACGTGGTGCTGATGACCAGCGCGATGGCGGTGCGCTTCTTCACCGAGCTGTGGGAGGCGCGCGGCAAGGATCGGGAGTATCCGACCGTGGTCACGGCCAGCCCCGCCTTTCTGGCCGGTCTGGCCCAGAAGGGGCTGGACCGGGCATTTGCGCCGCCTGCACCGGGGCCGGGTCGGGTGGTGAAGCTGCTGCGGGAGCAGGGAGTACCGCCGGGAACGGTGATCTGGCTGCCCCGGGCGAGCACCGCCGGCCAGAAGCTGCCTGCCTCGCTGCGCGAGGCCGGGTACGAGCCGCGGCCGGTGGCGATCTACGACACCCTGCCCGTGCCCCTGCCCGAGGACGCGCGCAGCCTGCTGCAGAGCGGGCGCGCCGACGCCCTGGCCTTCCTCTCCAGCTCGGGCGTGCAGGCCGCGCTCAAGGCCGTGCCCGAGCTTGCCGGCGAGGCCGGCGCGCAGATGCTGTTCGCGGCCGTGGGCGGCAAGACCGCGGCCACGGCGCAAAGCCAGGGCCTGGAGTGCTCGGTCGTGCCCGAGGCGCCCTCGGTGGGCACCATGGTCGACGCGCTGCTCGATGCGATGCAGAGCCTTGACCGGGGAGCAGGCTAGCAGGGCACTACGGCACCAGGGGCAGCTGCTCCCGTGCTGCAACCAGCGGGGCGACCGCGCGCTTGAGGCAGGTGGTGCAGCCGGGCGTGGGATCGGAGCTGGCCCAATGTTCCCGGAAACCGCGGAAAGCCCTGTCGCGCCAGAGGCGGCCCAGGGGCGCCTCGAATACGTTGCCGAAGCAGACCTCGGGCAGGGGGTGGGCCGCGCCGCCGTGCTGGTGCGTGCACGGCCCTTGCACCGGGATGCCGGCGAACACGCAGGGAAAGACCCGGCCGTCGGCCCCGATGAAGACCGAGCGCCGCACGTTCTCCGGGCAGGGCCCGGGCCGGGCGAAGCGGGAGGCGATCTGGAAGTGCACGTTCAGGCCCTGGCGGCTCGCCCGGTCGCGAACCGCGAACAGCTCGTCCCGCAGGCGGGCGAAGCGCTCCGCGTCCCCGGCCAGCACGGCCTCACCGGCCAGCTCGGGTTTCACCACCAGCGACAGCGAACTGACCACCACCTGGTCCACGCCGAGACCGGCCAGCGCCTCGGGCAGCTGCCCGATCTCGTCCAGCCCGCTGGCGAGCAGCAGGTACGCCACGTGAAGCGCGGGGCTGTCGCAGCCGCGCTGCGCCTTGATCCGGCCCGCCGTTCGCAGGGCGTCGAGCACGTCCTGCAGGCTCGTGCCCTTGCGGATCGCGTCGTTGCGCGAGGCCCGCAGGCCGGCCAGGGACACGGCCAGGATGTCGAGGCCCGCGTCGATCAGCCGGGCGGTCGTGTCCGGGGTCAGCAGGGTGGCGTTGCTGGTCGTGCCGACCCGGCAGCCGGCCGCCTTGAGCAGGCCCAGCAGCTCCATGAACCGCGGGTACATCAGTGGCTCGCCCCAGCCCTGGAGGAACACCAGCCCGGCCCGGCGCAGGGCCGGCCGCAGCGCGTCGATCGCCTCGAGCGGGAGGTGCTGCCGGCGCCAGTGCTCGCGGTACGCACCCTGCGGGCAGTACACGCAGGCGGCGTTGCAGTGGGAGGTCACCTCGAGCTGGATCCAGTCCAGCGCGGGCGGGCGGCGCGAGAACAGGCGCTGGAGCGGATTCATGGCCGGCCTCCCGGGAGCGGCCCCGGCGAGGCACGCATGCTCAGTGCGTGACCACGGGCACGGTCATGCCGTGGTGGAAGATCCACCCCACCACCACCGCGACCGGGATGATGAACAGGAACAGGGCCACGAAGTACACGAAGATCATGCGTCCGAAGCGAGCCTCGACCAGCTTCTTGAAATCGGTGATCACGCCGATGCTGACGAAGGTCAGCATGAAGAACAGCTTGCGCATGCCCTTCTCCACGGGCACCGCGCCGATCTTGGCGTTTTCGGTCAGGTCGGGGGTGAGGAACAGGATCACCAGGTACACCACCCAGGTCAGGAAATAGCCCAGCACGAACTTGGGGAAGCGGTGCCAGACCTCTGAGATCGGCACCTGCTCCCCGGGCCTTCGCTCGATGCGATAGACCCAGACCAGGGCCAGCACGAAGGCCCACAGGCCGATGAACATGTCGATCCAGATCTTGGTCATCACCGCGCTGGTGGTGATCCAGCCCTCTTCCCACTGGATCCCGTCCTGGTCGATCTTGGCGTTGCGCATCAGCTCGTCCATCACCGCACCGGCCGCGGCGTCGGCGCCGTCGGTCTTGACCGCCATGCCCATGGCCGCGCCCGCCACGATCGGCTCATCGAGCATCGTGGCGGTGAACACCGGAGGCAGGATCACCAGCTCGATCACCGCGTAGATCACCACCAGTGAGGAGACCATCACCGGGATCAGCGGCTTGGACCGGACCGCACCGGCCGTGGCCACGGCCGCGGAGACCCCGCAGACCGAGATCGCCGAGCCCAGTACGGCCGCGGTCTTGCGGGGCAGCTTGAAGACCTTGCGGGCGATGAGATAGGTCCCCGGCCAGAAGATCATGTAGGCCACGATCGTGGCCGCGGCGCCGGCCAGGGCCAGCTCGAAGACGAAGCCGGCGGCCTTCATCGCCATGTACCCGACCTTGACCCCGAGGAACACGATCGCGGTCTTGATGAACCACTCCGGCTTGGCCGCCTCGCTCAAGAAGCGGGCCAGCCCCTTGAGGAAGTTACCGATGACCAGGCCCACGATCAGGGCCAGGATGAAGGCCGCACCGCCGCCCAGCGAGAGGCTGGTGTCCAGCCCGTACTGGGCCCGGTTGGTCACGTTGGCGGCGAGGAAGGCGTGGTGGCCGAGCACCCACAGGGCATAGGTCAGGATGAAGATGATCGTGAAGCCGACGATGTAGCGCCTGAGGTTCCAGCGCATGAAGTACGCGCCGACCGAGGTCGCCGCGCCGAACATCAGGTACGTGACCAGGATGCTGCCCAGCGGTCCCAGGTCGGCGTATCCCTTGCCCAGGGGTCTGATCGCCTGGGTGATCGGCGTCGTGCCGCCCCACATCGACGGGTACGCGACCCAGCCCACCAGATCGACGCCGGTCACCGAGAGCAGGCCCAGGAAGAAGAAGGTCAGCCCGAGCCACACGGCCCACCAGTCCTCTTGAGTCAGCATTCCCGAGTACCATCTGCGATGCGTGAGCGTTGGCTCGGCCATGATGCGCTCCCCTTGCTTATCCCCGGACTTCGATGATCCGATTGAAGTAGTGCTGGGCGTACTGTCGGATCCACTGCGGGATGGTGGCGTTGTCAAAGGCCATGAAGACCCGGGCCGTGCGTCCGTCCGGCAGCGCGCCCTTCTGCCGCAGCCCTTGCTCGACCGCCGTGTCCAGCTCCTCGATCGTGCGACCGGACACGGTCAGCTGCGCGTTTCGCGCGATCCACTGCTGACCGTCATGATGGATCGTCAGGTCGATCGTGTTCACGAGTCGTTCACGGAAGGAGATAGAGGTTGACCAGTGTACCGCCGACGGCCAGGACCAGAATCGCCACGGCAAAGGACCACAACACGAGCTTGGTCTCGACGGGATCCCACGGTTCGGCGCCGGACAGGATGTCCTCGGCGTCGTACGCTTCGGCGCTAAGCGTGCCCTGCCCGGATTCGTTCTTGCTCTCCGGAGTCGCGGTTTCCTCGGCCATGGTTGCCGATCCTCCCGGGGCGCGGATTTTTCTGAAGGGCTAGCACGCCCCCTCGTTACGGGTCAAGACGGGTCGACGCGGCGGCCGGAGCGAGAAGGGGTCACAGCTCCGACGGAGGATCGATCCCCATCTTCTTGGCCTTCGCCTCGAGCACGTCACGCTTGATCTTGATCGTCTTCTCGCCGAACACGGCGAAGCGGACCCAGTCCGCGCCGAGGCGCAGCAGTTCCTTGTCGTCGCTCTCGATCGCCTCGACCCGGGCGGGATCGATCTCGAACTTGTCCAGGAACGGGCTCTCGATCACGAAGCGCTTGAACTTGTCGAGGTCGTAGCAGCCCATGTGGAACATCTCCATCTTCTGCGGAGAAAGCTCCTCGGGACCGCGGAGGAAAGGGTGCGTGACGATGTCGCGATACCAGCGATTGGCCTCGTCGTACTCGTCTGCGCCCTGGTCCTTGACCCACTCGGCGATGGTCCGTTCCTGGCCGTCCTCGAAGCCCTTGCAGTGCTCCTCGTGCAGCAGGAAGTAGAAGTCCTCATCGGTCTCGATCGCGCCGTGGGACTGGGCGCTGCCCACCGGGTACATCCGGCAGGGCCAGGGCCGGTCCTCGTACACCGAGCAGCCCTGCTTGGTGACGAAGGGGCAGGGTTTGTTCTCCTCCTCCTTCATCTTCAGCATCACCACCGGGAAGCGCATCTTCTTGGTGAAGGGCGAGAGCGTGTGGTTGTCGAGAAACTCGCCGGTGGTGGTGCCGAGCCGCTTGCGCAGCCGCAGGATGTCGTACGGCGTGAGGAAGATGTTGACGTCTCCGCAGCAGGCATTGAAGCAGCTGACCCCGGGGTGGCAGGCAAAGCTGAAGCTGTCTTCTGGGCCCAGCCGCGGATGCTCCTCCAGGATCTGGGTGTGGAACTTCTGGATCTCCTCGAAGTTGTCTTGGGTCATGACTCGCCGTCCTCGTTGCCCTCGTCATCGGGCAGGATACTACCCCGCAGGGCCGAGGGAGACCAGACCGGCAGCGGCCCGGTCTCCCCCGTCTGCGGATCGTAACGATGTCGATAGGAGGCACGCTGCTGGAACTTCTCCAGCATCCAGGTCCAACCCCTGACGAAGTACGGGCACTCGTCGTTGAAGCAGACATAGTGCACGGCGCTGTCCCAGGACGTCATCTCCGGCGTCTGCCAGCGCTTCATCGGTTCGCCGCAATGGGGACAAACGGGTTTCTCCTCGGGAGTCATGATAAGCCTACCTCTTCAGGATGGGATCGTGTGGGAGCCTGGAAAGGTCTTCGCAGCGTCAGCCGTGCCTTACTGTGTGAGGTACTTCACCGGGCGCTTGGTCATCGTCCACTCGCCGTTCTTGTAAGTGGCGTTGGAGAAGGCCAGCCAGTTGTCGTTGTCGATCTTGTTGAAGTCCGAGCGGTAGTAGTAGCCCGGCCATCGCGTCTCCTCGCGGAACAGCACGGTACGCATATGCGCCTCGGCCTGCCACATCCGCTGCATGTTCTCCCAGCAGCGCATCAGCTCGTGCAGGTCCTCGGCGGCCAGCTTCTCGCTGTCCTCACGCAGGAAGTCCAGCAGCTCCATGCCCTTGGTGAGCAGCGCCTTGTTGGTGGCGAACTGCGAGGTCACGCCGCCGGCGTACTCGTCCATGATCTTCTGCAGGCGGAACATGAACTGCTGCGGACGGATGTAGTTCGGGTTGATGTTCGGGTCCGTGGTCTCGCCCTTGTGCGTCTCGAAGGTGTCGATCGGCTTGAGGATCTTGGCCTTCAGCTCGTCGACCTTGCTGCCGTCCACGTTGGGCTGGGTGTTGTTGTCCACGATGTAGGCGATGGCGCCCTTGGCCGCGATGCGCCCCTCGGCGTGCGAGCCCGAGGAGAACTTATGGCTCGACGCGCCCGAGGCGTCGCCGGCCGCGAACAGGCCGGGGGCCGTCGTCATCTGCGGGTAGCCCCAGAAGTACTCGTCCTTGGTGGCGTCGTTCTGGAGATCCTCGGGGCCCGAGACCCAGGCGCCCGAGGCGCCGGAGTGGGAGCCGATGAAGTACGGCTCGCAGGCCGCGATCTCGCTCGGCTTCTCCTCGGGGGCCGTGTTGGTGGCGGCCCAGAGGATGGCCTGGGAGATCGTCATGTCGAGGAAGTCCTCCCACGCCTCGGACTCCAGCTCCTTCCGCTTCTTCTTGTACGCCTTCTCGTCGTCCTTGTACTGCTCGGCGAGGTTGGCCATCGCCTCCTCGGTCCGCATGTAGATCGGGCCGAGGCCTTCCATGATGTCCAGCATGCCGAGCCAGTTGCGCAGGTTGGCCGGGATCGGCTTGACGCTGCCGTACGGGCCCCACTTCTCGAGCTCGTCCCTGCGCGTCTGCATGTAGGCCTCGCCCTTGGCGTTGGTGGCGCGGGACTTGAACAGCAGGAACCACGCACCCACCGGGCCGTACGCGTCCTTGAACCGCACGGGGATGAAGCGGACCTCCTGGCAGGTCTGCTCGGCGCCGGCCTGCAGGGTGAAGTACAGGCTGGAGCCGGAGTTGAAGGGCGGGTACCAGGAGCGGCCCAGGCCCTCACCGGTCGACCGCGGACGGAACACGTGCACCGCGCCGCCCATGGCGGCGAGCACGGCCTTGGCCTTGAACACGTAGAACTTGTTCTCGCGCACGCTGAAGCCCACGGCGCCGGCGATACGATCGCCGTCCATCAGCGGATCGACGATGAACACGCGCTCGAAGTACTCGCCGTTGTCACCGAGCTCGGCCAGGGCGTTCTTGGCCGCCTCGGCCACGATCACCTTGTACGACTCGCCGTTGATCATCAGCTGCCAGCGACCCTCGTGCACGTAGTTGCCTTCCTCGTCCTTCCAGATCGGCAGGCCCCACTTCTCGAACAGGTGGACCGTGCTGTCCACGTGGCGTGCGATGTTGGCCACCACGTCCTCGCGGGTGATGCCCATCAGGTCGTTGCGCACGTAGTCCACGTAGTCCTTGAGCGTGTTCTTGCCGCCGACCACATCCACGTACTGATTGATCGCGGACAGGCCCATGGCCACGGCGCCGGAGCGGTCCATCGCGGCCTTGTCGACCACCGTGACCTTGAGGTTGTTCTTCTTCGCCCAGTACGCGGCCTCCACGGTCGCGCCGCAGGCGGCCATTCCGCCCCCGCAGATCAGGAGGTCGGTGTTGACTTCTACAGTCTCGAAATCTGCCATTTTCTTCACCCCTTCCTATAGCTTGGCCAGCTCAGGGAGCTTGGTTGAGTCGGGCTCGGTGAACAGGATCGGCGACTTGAGGTCGTCCGAGGCCGTGTTCTCCCAGCCGCCGTTCGGCACGGCCGAGCCTTCCGGGGTGGTCCGGATCGGGAACTTGAAGCGCTTGAGCGATCCGTTGCGGAATTTCACGGTCCACATGACCGAGTCCGTGCTGCGCATCGGGGTCACCGAAGCGCCGAGCGGCACGAAGTCGGCATAGCCGCGGACCTCGATGGCCTGGGTGGCGCAAATCTTGACACAGCTGTAGCACTCCCAGCACATCTCGGGAGCCCGGTTGAACGCCTTTTCGGTCGCCTTGTCGAGGACCATCAGGTCGTTCGGGCAGATGTGCTGGCAGGCCGTCTTGTCGAGCGCCTTGCAGCCATCGCACTTCTCAGGATTGACGTAGCTTGGCATTCTCTACCTCCGTTAAGTTGCCTAAGTTTAGAAACCGACTCATCAAGAAACTCACTCGCAGACTCAATATCTTTATCCTGGATTGGCGTCGTGGCGTATCGCGTCTTTGGTGACCAGGAGTCGTTTCTCGTTCTCCAAAAGCCCTTTGTTAATATGCGGGTAATCGGGGCGCTGTCAAGCCCTTTTTGCAGGCCTGGAGGGCATTCGGCGGGGGCTTCCGGGTTCTGGATCGGGGTCGCGAACCCGGGTTTTGTTATCCTGTGTTGCTACTGGTAGTCGAGGCTAATAACAATACGATTCACATATGGTCGCAGTTGCCGATAACAGCGGCATTGGCCGTGTTGCGAAGCGTTGTTTTGGGTTTGCAAACCCGGGCGCTCCTGCTATATTTGGCGCCGGCCGAACACTGAGCTGCCAGGTTAAGCTAGAAGGAGTTGAAATGTCAGGCGAAAACCTTGAGGGCGCAGGGGGTGGTGCCATTCTCGTCGTGGGCGGTGGAATCACCGGGATGAGCGTTGCCGTTGAGGCGGGCGAGGTCGGCAAGGAGGTGTACCTGGTCGAGAAGGAGCCGTTTTTTGGCGGCCGGGTGGTCCGGATCAACCAGTACTTCCCCAAGCTCTGTCCGCCGACCTGCGGCTTCGAGATCAATGCCCGGCGCGTGAAGCAGAATCCCAACATCCACGCCCTTGCCTCGACCCAGGTCAAGAACATCGAGGGTTCTCCCGGCAACTTTACCGTTACCCTGCAATCCGATGCCGAGCTGGTCAACGACCGGTGCACGGGTTGCGGCGATTGCGTGGCAGCCTGTCCCAGGGAGCGGCCCAACGACTTCAACTACGGCCTGGATCAGACCAAGGCCATCTACTTGCCCCACGAGATGGCGTATCCCTTCCGCTTCACGATCGACACCGCGTACTGCGATGGAGCGAGTTGCGGCAAGTGCGTGGAGGTTTGCAGGTACGACGCCATCAAGCTCGATGCCAAGCCCAAGACCTTCGAGATCCAGGTCGGCGCCGTGGTTCTTGCCACGGGCTGGCGGCCGTACGACGCGACCCAAATCGAGAATCTGGGCTACGGCAAGTACAAGAACGTGATCACCAACGTGATCATGGAGCGGCTGTCCTCGCTCAACGGACCGACCGGCGGCAAGATCCTCCGTCCCTCGGACGGCAAGGAGCCGGCGAGCGTGGCCTTTGTTCAGTGTGCGGGTTCGCGGGACGAGAACCATCTGGCCTTCTGCTCGGGAGTGTGCTGCGCGGCATCGCTCAAGCAGTCGACGTACATCCGCGAGCGGCTACCCGAGTGCTTGATCGAGATGTTCTACATCGACGTGCGGGCCGCGGCCCGGCTCGAGGACTTCGCGAGCACGGTCCAGGAAGACGAGAAGTTGACCCTGACCAAGGGCAAGGTCGCCGAGATCAGCGAGAGCGGCAACGGCAACCTGACCGTGGTCGCCGAGGACACGCTGAGCGGCGAGAAGGTCAAGCGCGAGGTGGAGCTGGTTGTGCTGGCCACGGGCATGGAGCCCAACCCGGTGGCCAAGGACCTGGCTCCCGACCTGCCGCTGGACGAGCACGGATTCATCTATCCCGACACCCGCGAGCTAGGCATCATGGGCGCGGGCTGCGCCCGGGCGCCGATGGACGTGTACACCTGCGTGCAGGACGCTACCGCTACGGCCCTGCGGGCCATCACCGTCAGCTAGGGAGCAGGAGACATGGAGACGACAGTAGGCGTTTTTCTGTGCACCGGTTGCGGGATCGGCGAGGCCATGAACTGCGAGGCCCTCGGCAAGATCGCGACCGACGAGGAGAAGGTCAAGTGCTTCAACGCCCACCCTGCGCTCTGCGGGCCCGAGGGCGTGGAGCTGATCAAGGGCGAGATCGAGGCCCAGGCGCTCGACCGCCTGGTGATCGCGGGCTGCTCGCCGCGGGTCAAGACCGACGAGTTCGCCTTCGACTCGCCCACGCTGTTCCAGGACCGCTGCGCCCTGCGCGAGCTGGTGGCCTGGACCCAGGAGCCCAACCACGAGGACACCCAGCTCGCCGCAGAGGAGTACCTGCGGATGAGCATCACCAAGGTGCGCAAGGCTGAGCCGCCCGAGCCCTTCAAGGAGGAGACGAACAGGGACATCCTCGTGGTCGGCGGCGGCTGGACCGGCCTCAATGCGGCGGTCGAGGCGGCCGCGGCCGGGTACAACGTGCAGCTGGTGGAGAAGAGCGACATGCTCGGCGGCCGCGCGCGCGGGCTGTGCAAGCGCGTGCCGACCCGGCCGCCATTCCAGGAGGCCGAGGCGCCGGACGTGGATGCCCTGGCGCGCAAGGTCGAGGGAAACGACAAGATCACGGTGCATCTGGGCCACGAAATCGCGAGCATCGATGGTCAGCCCGGCATGCTCGACGTCGTCCTCTCGGGCGGCACCGAGTTCCGCGCCGGCGCCGTGATCCTGGCCGCCGGGTACGAGCCGTACGATCCAACCAAGCTCTCGCACCTGGGTTACGGCGCGTCCGCGGACGTGGTGACCAACGAGCAGTTCGAGCGGATGCTCAAGGACGGTAAGGCAATCAAGCCCTCGGACGGCTCGCCGGTTCGCACGGTGGCCTTCGTCCAGTGCGCCGGCTCGCGGGACAAGGAGCACCTGCCCTACTGCTCGGGCATTTGCTGCGCCGAGTCGCTCAAGCAGGCCCGCGTGTTGCGCGAGCTGGACAGCGACTCGAAGGCGTACATCCTCTATCGCGACATGCGGACGCCGGGTCAGCTCGAGGACTTCTACAAGGCGGCCCAGGACGACCCCGGCGTGTTTCTGGCCAAGGCCGAGGGCATCGGTGTGAAGACCGAGGGCGGCCTGACGGTCACCGCAGAGCAGAGCCTGCTCGGGGATGATCTGGAGCTCGCGGCCGACCTGGTGGTGCTGGCCACGGGCATGGTTCCGGCCACGGCCGGCGAGGAGACCAGGATCCTCAACCTGGGCTATCGCCTGGGCCCGGACATGCCGGTGGACGAGTACGGCTTCCCGGACAGCAACTTCATCTGCTTTCCATACGAGACGCGGCGCACGGGGATGTACGCCGCCGGCCCGGTGCGCCAGCCGATGGACGCGCTGCAGTCGCGCGACGACGCCACGGGCGCCGCGCTCAAGGCGATCCAGGCCGTGGAGCAGGTGTCACGCGGCGCCGCGCTGCACCCCCGAGCCAACGACCTGACCTATCCCGAGTTCTTCCTGCAGCGCTGCACCCAGTGCAAGCGCTGCACCGAGGAGTGCCCCTTCGGTGCGCTCGACGAGGACGAGAAGGGCACGCCCAAACCCAATCCCAACCGCTGCCGACGCTGCGGCGTGTGCATGGGCGCCTGCCCGGAGCGCATCGTCAGCTTCAAGAATTACAACGTGGAAATGATCGTCTCGATGCTCAAGGCCTTCGAGATGCCCGAGGAGGACGATGAGAAGCCGCGGATCCTGGTGTTCCTGTGCGAGAACGACGCCTACCCCACGATGGATCTCGCCGCGCTCAACCGGAAGCGGTTCAGCCCCTGGGTTCGCTTCATTCCGGTGCGCTGCCTGGGCTCGGTGAACGTGGTGTTCATCGCCGACGCCCTGTCCGCGGGGTACGACGGGGTGATGCTGATCGGCTGCAAGCACGGCGACGATTACCAGTGCCACTTCATCAAGGGCAGCGAGCTGGCCGACAAGCGCATGGAGAACGTGCAGGAGGCGCTGCAGCGGCTGGCGCTGGAGTCCGAGCGCGTGCAGATCACGGAGCTGGCCCTGTCCGACTGGGACAAGCTCCCGCAGGTCCTCGATGACTTCGTGGAGGTGATCGAGGGGGTGGGGCCGAATCCGTACAAGGACATGTAGCGGCGCCGAAGCGAATGTTCACCTTCTGTTCGGAGGTATTGGGCGATGGCAAGTAACTGTTTGGTCGAGCCGGATCTCGAGTTCATCAAGCAGATCCAGGAAAACGGCGGCGAGTCTCTCAAGAAGTGCTTCCAGTGCGCCACCTGCTCGGTGGCCTGCAAGCTGTCGCCGGACAAGAACCCCTTCCCGCGCAAGGAGATGATCTGGGCCCAGTGGGGTCAGAAGGACCGGCTGATGGCAGACCATCACATCTGGGTCTGCCACCAGTGCAACGACTGCTCCACGCTGTGCCCCCGCGGTGCGAGGCCCGGTGACGTGCTGGCCGCGCTGCGGGAGTTGGCGGTCCAGCACTACGCGGTGCCGGGCGTCCTTTCGAAAATGCTGCGCAACCCGCTGGGCGCACTGATCGGGCTGGTGATCGCCGCGGCCTTCGTGGTGTTCATGCTGGCCGTGGACGACCACCTCTCGGTGCTGACCAGCGCCCCGAACGGAGAGGCGCACTTCGGCAAGCATTTCCTCTCGCACCTCACGCTCAACGTGGCCTTCACCTCGGCGTTCACCTTCTTCATCCTGCTTGGCGTGGTGGGCCTGATGCGCTTCATCGCCGACATGAAGAAGAACGAGCCGATTCCGAGCGGCGCGCCGGGATTCATCGGCGCCGTGATCGGAGCCGGCATCGATGTGCTGCTGCACAGGAAATTCGGCCGCTGCGACGCGGCCTCGGGCCGCAAGGTCAGCCACTTCGGCATCCTCTGGGGCTTCCTGATCCTGCTCGTCGTGACCGCGATCGTGGTGCTGCTGGTGGTGGTGGCGCCGGAGTCCTATCCGATCAACAGCCTGACCAACCCGCTCAAGATCGCGGGAAACCTCGGCGCGGCCTTGCTCATCGGCGGCAGCCTGATCGCGATCTACGACCGCCTGACCGACCCGGACAAGGCGGGAAAGTCGGGCTTCTTCGACTGGTTCTTCCTGCTGGTGGTCTTTGCCGTGGGCGTGACCGGCGTGCTGACCGAGGTGGCGCGGTTCGCCAGCCTCGGGGCTGGCGCGGACCAGAACTTCGGCTGGGCCTACTGGATGTACTTCATCCACCTGACCTTCGTGTTTTCGCTGCTGTGCTACCTGCCGTACTCCAAGTTCGCACACCTGCTGTACCGCTTCTTCGCGATGGTTCACGCCAAGCGCGTGGGCGGGTACCCGGACTGATCGGGTTCGAATGGCAGTAGGGGCGGCCCCGTGTGGCCGCCCTTGATGGGCGCCCACGTGGGGCGCCCCTACATTCCTCGTAGGATCTCGATCGCCCGCTCCAGCGTCGGGTCGCGGCCGGCCGCGAGGTCCGCGGCCGTGGGCACCACCTCGACGTCGGGCATGATGCCCCGGCCGTGGAAGGTCGAGCCGTCCGCGTGGAGCACCTCCATGCCGGTGAAGGTGAATCCGAAGCGCCCGGGTAGCTGTACGGCGGTGATGTTGCCGTTGGTCCCGGCGCTCTGTCGGCCGACCACGGTGACCCGCCCGGCGTCGACGAGCATCAGCGAGAGGTTCTCGGCCGCGGACACGGTGCCGGGTCCCACGAGCAGGGCGATCGGGCCGGAGAACGAGGGGTCGTCCAGGGGCTGCATGGTGTACTGGTTCTCCTGTATCTCGCGGTGGTCGAGGCGGATCTCGGGCGTGCGGAAGATCGGCGACTGGAAGCTCTCCGGGATCAGCCGCATCGCGACCTCGTAATGCTCCGGGCCCGGGTACCCGCGCATGTCGAGCACCAAACCGTCGTGTCCGGCTGCGGCGCGGAGCGCCGCGTGGAACTCGTCGATTTCGGTGAGCACGTTATCCGAGAGATTGATGTGGTAGTACTCGGGGGCGCCGAGATCGCCAAGATCGCCGGCCTCGCGCAGGCTGGGCGCCGAGCCGAGCTCGGACAGCGTGTCAAAGGGGTACGGGTCGACGAACTCGACGCGCGTCTCGCCTGCCGGATCGCGAAGAAGCAGCCCCGCCGTGTGCTCCAGGTTCTGCAGGTAGATATCGGTCCGTACGCGGCGATGACCCTCGGTGGCGGCCGAGGTGCGTGAAAGCTCCTCGGCGAGCCAGTCAGCGATCGGCTCGCCGTTGACCGCGAGGATCTCGTCGCCGGGATCGAGTTCGTCGGCCAGCGAGCGTCGAACAACGATCGCGCCGTTGCCCAGGTGATCGAGCACCACGGGCAGCACCCCTGCGATGTTCACGCCGCCGCCGTAGTTCAGCACCAGGGCATGCCCGTCGCTCAGGGCTTCGCCAAAGCGGCGGATCAGCCGCCCGGCCGAGCGGCGCCCTTCTTGCACGGCGGCCGGTGCCTCGGCCAGGGTCTCCTCGAGCCGTTCATCGATGACATCGTCGATCACGTGGAAGTAGGGAAAGAACATCCGCGTCGTGCCGTGGGCCGCGAGCAGCGCGGCCCGGACCTCGCCGAGGCCGGCATGCCTGGAGGGATTGTCGCGGTAGCAGTCGAGGAGCCTGATCTGGGGGCGGTCGTCGGCGCCGCGGTCCACGGCCGGCAGCGGGCCGAGGTCGGGCAGCTCGTCGAGCAGCGCGCCGAGCTCCGCCGTGCCGCGGTCGGCAGGAATCGCGTCGGGCCAGCGCTGCCCGTCGAGGTACAGATCCGCGATCCGGAAGCTCAGCCCACGGCCGCCCACGCCCTGCCAGCGGGTCTCTGCCACCGCGGCGAGCACGTCGTGGCCCACGAGCCAGGCCCTGCCCCGGAGGCGCAGGGTGCCGGCGAGCTCGGCGGCCGCAGGCGCCGTCACGGGTCCGACGATCAGGGCCAGGGGCAGCTCGTCCGCGGCCGCAGCCGGGATGGCCTCGTCCTGGGAGTCGGTGATGGTGTTCTCGTACACGTTGGCGTCGGACACGGCCTCGTCGGTCACGCCCGACAGCCTGCGCGCGCGCCGTGTGGATCCCGGCACGGGCGCGGCCAGGGCCAGGCTCACGGCTGCGGCCAGTGCGTCGTCGAGCCCGGGAGCAGCGGGCAGGTCTCGCAGATCCACGGCCACTGCCTGCGCGCCCTCGGGCAGGGCCGGTACTCCGGTGCCCGGCCGGATCACGGCCGTGCGGCCGCGCACCGACACCGAGCTCGCGCCCAGCACCCGTTCGCTGGCGTTGACGGCACACACCGTCGACAGCGGCGCGGCATAGGTGTTGACCAGGCCGGACACGACCTCGGACGCGGCCAGCGCTCCGGCCAGCGCCGCGTCGACCACCGAGCAGGAGCGAAGCCCCGGCTCCTCGCCCTCCTCGGCGGGCGCCTCCTCGCCGGGCTCGGCGCCGAGGAAGCGGATCGCGGCATGCGCGGCCGAGAGATCGAGCGCCAGCGAACGGGCGCCCGGCGCTCCGCCGGCGACGCGCTGGCACCAGCTCTCGGGAGGCGGCCAGAGCTCCTCGACCCAGTCCGCGTCCGGCGCGTCCGCGTCCGGACTTCCTTGCTCGACCGTGCCGCTGCCGCAGCCCAGCGTCAGCGCGAGGACGAGGTTGGTGGTGAGCCGTCGGCTAGACGGATTCCTCATCCGTCCAGCCCCGGCGCTCCAGCCGCTTGACGTGGCGCAGATGCTCGAAGGCCTTGCCCGAGTCCCCGGTCTTGGCAAAAGCCTCCTGCATGGCCCGGTGCGCGGGCATGTAGTCCGCGTCGAGCAGCAGCGCCTTCTCCAGCTCCTCGATCGCCTCGGGTAGCCTGTCTTGATCGAGCAGCGCGCGGCCGAGCGTGAAGTGCGCCTTGGCCGAGTCGGGCGCGACCTTGATCGCGGTGCGCAGCGCGGTGATCGTGCTCTCGCGCTCGTTCGGCGGCGGATCGAGGAACTCGGCGCCGGAATCGATGAAGGACAGGAGTGCCTTCTCCTCTGTGTTGTTACGCGGGTGGAAGTGGATGCCCATGCCACGCTTGGCCATCACGCGGTCCTTGGAGACGCGGGCCACGGTGCCGCCGAGGCGGAACTCCTGGTCCGACTCGGGATGGATCAGGACCAGCTGGACGTCGTCGCCCTCCTTCTTGAGCAGCGGCGTCTTGAGGAACATGCCTCCGCCGCCGATGTCGCGCGTGTAGAACTGACGCAGCCGCGCCTTGTCCTTCAGCCGCACCATGAAGGAGGCCACGTACCGGAGTTGCTTCCGGCGCACCGGAGCTTGGGGCATCTGTTTCTTGGCCTTGCTCGACAGGTCTTCGGGAGACTCGGAGGCGACCTGCTCGGGCAGCGCGGCATCGTTGGGCAGCTCGTCGAAGAGATCCTCCAGGCGGGTCGCCTTTCGCGGGCGCTGCTGTGAGGGCTTGGTGACCGAGCCCTCCGGCTCCGGGATCTTTGATTGCCCCTTGCGGGGACGAAGGGGAGCCTTCTTGGTGGGGTCGCCCCTTGGCTCCGGGATCTTCACCCGTTGCGGCTTCTGGGAGGCCGGGCGCGTGACCGAGCCCTCCGGCTCGGGGATCTGGACCGCCGCCTCCTCGTCCACGGGCGGCCGCTCGGCCTCGATCTTGGCCTGGGCCTCGATGGCCTTGGCCGCCCGCGTGAGCTCGCGAACGAAGTTCTCCCAGACGTCGCGGGCGCCCTTGGACATGGCAAAAAAGTCCACGCCCATGCCGGGTCCCTGGTCGCCGGCCTCGGCCGGCGGTACCGAGCGGGCCACCATGCCCATCACCTCGAGCGCGGCGCCGTCCGGGAGCTGGAACTTGAGCTGGAGCAGCTGCCGCACCGGCCGCGGGCTGTCCGTTCGCAGGTACACGCCGTGGCGGCTCGCGTCAGAGGTGACCAGATCCTGCACTCTTCCCCGGTCCTTGAGCTCCACGGGGAGGATGACCTCGAAGCGGGGGAAGCGGCGCTTCTCTGTTGGCATCTCTTGGCCTGGTCCCCCTCGGTCGGCTGGATGGTCCGAGTTTCGCAGATGTCGAGGTTATTCTAAAGAGGCTTCTCTGGTGCCGTCAATCTTTCGTCCGTCCGCCGGTGCTGCATCGCGTCGTGGACGGCGCAGGAGCGCCAGGCAGAAGAGCAGTGCCAGGCCCAACCCTGGTGCGCCGGAGCCGGTTCCGCAGCCGCAGCTGTCGTCCGGGGAAGCCTCGCCGCCCCCGTCGGACAGACAGACGCCGCCTTCCTCGGGGAAGATCGGATTGTCTGGCTCGCAGTACAGCCCGGCGCAGCAGTCGCTGGTATCGAGGCAGAAGGCCCCGGCCTCGGCGCAGTCCGTATCCGCATCGGTGTCCGCGTCGGTATCGGCGTCGGCGTCCGAGTCGGTGTCGGCGTCGGTATCGGCGTCGGTATCGACATCCGTGTCCGCGTCGGTGTCAGCATCGGTATCGACATCCGTGTCCGCGTCGGTATCGGCGTCGGTATCGACATCCGTGTCCGCGTCGGTGTCAGCATCGGTATCGACATCCGTGTCCGTGTCGGTGTCAGCATCGGTATCGACGTCCGTGTCCGTGTCCGCGTCGGTATCCGCGTCCGTGTCCGCGTCCGTGTCCGCGTCGCCGCCCAGGCAGTGATCGCCGTCGCACTGGCCGCTGGCGCAGTCCTCCCCGCCATTGTCCAGGCACAGGCCCTGGATGCCGTCACAGGTCCTGGCATAGGTCAGCCGGCCGGCCGAGCAGGTCTGTAGCGCGCACACGGACTCGGGGCCGTACTGGTCGCAGCTGGGGCCGGCGCCGGAGCAGGTGCCGTTCAGCCCGCATGAGGCCGCGCCGTGGTCCTCGCAGTCATCGTGTGGATCGAAGCCCTGCGGCACGATGGTACAGGTCCCCACGCTGCCGGGCAGGTCACAGGCCTGGCAGGTCAGGTCGCAGACCGCGTTGCAGCACACGCCGTCCACGCAGAGTCCGGGATCGCCGCCAGCGCCGGCGCAGTCGTCCGCGCTGGTGCAGGGTGAGCCGTACGGCTTGTCCGGCACGCAGGCGCTGGCTCCGTCGCAGTGGTACCCGGGCCAGCAGTCGTCCCTGGACGAGCAGCTGTCGAGGCAGGCCTCGCCCGAGGCGGCGCGGTAGGGCCGGCACGAAATGCACCCCGGGGACACGCATCCGCCGCCCGGACCCGAGACGCAGCTGTCGGCCGCGGAGTACCCGGTGCCGGCTCCGCCGCCCGCGTCACAGGGCGCGGACGTGGTCTGGCAGTCTACCTGTGCGCCCCAGCCCGCGTCGCCCTGGCACGACTTGTAGAACAGATCGCCTTCGCAGAGCACCGAGCCGCCGGGCATGAACTGGCCGTCGTGCACGCAGACCGAGTCCGAGGACGCGCAGAAGGCGCCGCTCCCATCGAAGTCGTCCGGCAGGCAGTGCCCGCCGCTGCACGCGGAGTCCGGACTCTCGCCGGCCAGGGCCACGCCGTCACAGGATTCGCCGTCCGCAAGGTCTGCGACGCAGGCGCCGGCCTGGTTGCAGAAGCCTTCGGCGTCGCAGCCCGCGTGGGCGGCACAGGTGTCCGCGCAGGCGTCGCCGGCGCAGACGTACAGCCCGCAGTCCGTGCTTCCCGAGTCGATGCATTGCCCAGCGGCATCACAGCGATCGGCCGGCTCTTCGATCCCGTCCTGGCAAACCGCGGTGGAGCACGGGCTGTCCGGGGGCAGCTTGGAGCAGCCCTCGCCTGGAGTTCCGCTGCATGTGCCAGTGAAGCAGGGGCCGTCGCAGTCGTTGAGGGGATCCGCTCCGGCCGGCACGGTGCGACACTGGCCGGCGCCGTTGCACACCTCGCAGGCCGGGCAGTCGTCCCGCGGGTCCGTGTTGTCCGCGTCGAACTGGTTGCAGTTGCCGCCGTCGTCGCAACCAGCGCAGGTGGCGCAGCCTGTGCCGGCCGCCTGGAGCTGGCACACGAAGTCCGCGCCGCAGTCGATCACGCAGCCCACGTCCCCGCAGTCCCCGGCCGAGCGGCAGCACCAGGTGCCGCTGCAGCAGATGCCGTGGTTGCAGTGACCGGAGAGGCAGTCTGCGTGACCGCTGCAGTCGTCGCCGTTGCCGCGCATGATCGTACGCTCGCCCGCGGGGTCACCGGTGAGGGTGAAGCTGCTGTCGCCGGCCACGGTCACGTCGCCGGCCGCGGCGATGCGCGCGTCCACGGTGTTGCCGGGTGCGGCGCCGGCAGCCACGTCCACGGTGAGCCAGAGATACCGCGTGGCGTCGGCGGGCAGGTCGCGGCCCAGGCCGGTGAAGGCGGCGCGGTGGCTGCCGTCGATGGTGGAGCTGCCCAGCGGCGTGGCCGTGGAGAAGGCGTCCGTATCGGTCCAGTACAGCCTGGCCTGGTCGATGTCCGCGTCGTTGGTGTTGGCAAAAGTGAATGTGACGTCGATTAGCGTTAGAATTCCGCCCACGCCATCCACGGGCAAGACGACCTTGAGCAACAGCTGGTCCTGACTCCGGCTGGGTAGGGGATTGAGGTTCGGGTGGCTCGCTGTGACGGCCGTCAGGTTCTTTGGCGCGGGAGGGGACTCGATGTGCAGGGTGTAGTCCTGGCCCCAGGAGCTGGGGCTGTCTTCGCGGTAGTAGACCTTCACGTAGTACGTGCCGGCCGGGCCGGTGTGATCGACCTCCTCCTCGCAGTAGAAGCCCCAGGCCGAGTCCTTCTCGTCGCAGCCGCTGTCGTAGATGTACAGGTCCAGGTCCTCGAAGCCGGACCTGCATTCCAGATGAGCGTAGATGCGCCCGTCATCGAGGGTGACGATCTTGAAGTAGTCGTTCCAGTCCCAGTCGTCCACGTTCCCGTCGGTGCTGCCATTGCCGTATCGGTCGAGCACGATCTCGTCGCTGGAGGGGCAGCTGTTGTTGGGCTCGTTCTCGGCGCGCGCGGGCGCGGCGAGGAGCAAGGCGAGCAGGAACGTAGCCGGTAGTCGACGCACGGTGCTACCTCCGCCGGAGACGGGCCAGTTGCATCAGCCCGAGAAGCAGGAGCAGGGTCGGAACCGCGCTGCGCGGCCCGGCCGCGCTGCACGAGCCGCTGTCCGATGAGCCGCCGGTGCTCAGCTCCAGGCAGACCCCGCCCTCGTCGGGAAAGATCGGGTTGTCCGGCTCGCAGTACAGCCCGGCGCAACAATCGCTGTCCGAGATGCAGAAGGCGTTCAGGGCTGCGCAGTCCGTGTCGGTGTCCGCGTCGGTGTCCGCGTCGGTGTCCGTGTCGGTGTCCGCGTCGGTGTCCGCGTCGGTGTCCGCGTCGGTGTCCGCGTCCGTGTCGATATCGGTATCGAGGTCCGTGTCCGTGTCCGTGTCGGTGTCGCTGTCCGCGTCCCCGGCGCACCAGCCGCCGTCGCACTGCCCGCTGGGGCAGTTCTCGGTTTCACCGGGCTCGCAGGTGCCGTTGCCGTCGCAGTACCGGGTGTGCGTGAGCACCCCGCCAACACAGGTCTGCGGCGCGCACTCGGTGGCGTCCGGGTACAGCGCGCAGTTCGTTCCGGCCGCATTGCACTCGCCCGTGGTGCCGCAGGTCGAGGCCGGCTGGACCGCGCAGGGCACCGAGCCGGCCGGCTGGCAGGTGCCGGCACCGTCGCAGGTGCGGGCGCCGAGCAGCCGGCCGTTCTCGCAGCCGGCCGGCGGCGCGCACTGGGTGCCCTCCGGGTGGTTGCCGCAGCGGCCGGCCGCGCCGCTGCAGCCGCCGGACAGGCCGCAGGTCTCGGGCGCCTCTGCCGCGCATTCGTCGCGCGGGTCCTGGCCCATGGGTACGGTGGAGCAGGTACCCTCCTTGCCGGCCAGGGCGCAGCTGGTGCAGAGCTGGGTGCATGCCTCCTGGCAGCACACGCCGTCCACGCAGTGACCCGAGTCGCACTCACCGTTCGTGGTGCAGGGCTCGCCCGGATCCTTGCCGCTGGTGCACTGGCCCGCGTCGCAGAGGTACCCGGCCCAGCAGCCGCTCTGGTCCATGCAGGAGTCGGAGCAGGACTCGGTGCTGGCCGCCATGTACGGCTCGCAGGAGATGCAGTCAGCCGCCTCGCAGCCGCCGGCCGGGCCGTCCGTGCAGGTTTCGGCCGCGCTGTACCCGGACTGGGCGCCCCCGCCCGCGTCACAGAAGGCCGGGGTGAGCGTGCAGTCCTCCCAGTCGCCCCAGCCCGTGTCCCCGCCCTCGCAGCGCTTGAATCTCTCGTCGCCCGCGCACAGTGCATAGCCCGACTCGAAGGACGCGCCGTCGTGGACGCAGGACAGCGCGTCCTCGGCGCAGAACTGGCCCGTGCCGTCATAGCTGTCCGTGCGACAGGGGCCGGCCGCGCAGTCCTCGTCAATGGTGCACGGGTCGCCTGGACCGGCCGCGATGGTTCGCCGGCCCTCTCCTGCGGTGAAGTCCCAGGAGGGGTCCTCGGTCACGGTCACGTCCGCTGCCAGGGCTAGGGCCACGCCGACCTCGTTGCCGATCGTGGCGCTCGCGGCCACGTCGGCCGCGACCCACACCGAGCTGGTGCCTTCTCCGGGCAGGTCCCTGCCGATGCCGCTGAAGCTCACGGTCCCGCCCGCTGCCGCGGCAGTGCCCAGCGGCTCGGTGGTGGCAAAGCTCTGGTCCGGGGTGAAGTAGAGCGAGTACCCGGTCACGTCCGCGTCGGTCGTGGTGAGCACGTCGAGGGTCAGGTCGGCGAGCGTCATGCTGGCGCCGCTGCCCGTGATCTCGAAGTCGATGCGCAATAGCGGGACATCGCTCTGTCCCCGCGCTGCCAGAGCGGTGTCGGCCGCGGCTGCAGCCACCGAGAGCAGATCCCTGGGTGGGGCCGGCGGGGACTCGATGAGCAGGTCGTATTTCGTGAACCAGGTGCTGTCCGGCTCGTCGTGCTCGACGAGGATGTAGTACGTGCCGGCCGGGCCGGTGTGGTCGACGTCCTTGTCGCAGCTGAAGTCCCAGTTGATGTCCTTCTGGTCGCAGGCGTCGTCGTAGATCGCTACGTAGGTCTGATCGAAGCCGCTCTTGCAGTCGAGGCTGGCCTTGATCCGCCCGTCGTCGTGGGTCACGATCTTGAACCAGTCTTCCTCGTCCCAGGTGTCCACCTCGCCGCTGGTGCTGCCGTTGCCGCTCTGGTCGAGCACGATCTCGTCGGAGGAGGGGCAGCTGTCGTTGGGCTCCTGCTCGGCCCGGGTCGGGCCGGCCAGGACCCACAGCGCCAGGACGGGCAGCAGACGGCGCATGCTCCTACCTCCGGCGTCTGAGGGCGAGGGCGAGGGCGAGGAAGAAGACTGCAGCGCCGGCCGGTCCTTGCCTGGACGCACCGCAGCCGCAAGAGTCGTCCGAGGTGGTCCCGTCGTCGAGCGGCAGGCACACCCCGCCCTCCTCGGGGAAGATCGGGTTGTCCGGCTCGCAGTACAGGCCGGCGCAGCAGTCATCGCTCGAGAGACAGAAGATGCCGGCGGGCGCGCAGTCCGCGTCCGTGTCCGCATCGGTATCTGCGTCTGTGTCCGCGTCCGTGTCCGTGTCCGTGTCCGCGTCCGAGTCCGTGTCCGCGTCCGTGTCCGAGTCCGCGTCCGAGTCCGTGTCCGAGTCCGTGTCCGAGTCCGTGTCCGAGTCCGTGTCCGAGTCCGTGTCCGAGTCCGAGTCCGTGTCCGAGTCCGAGTCCGTGTCCGCGTCCCCGGCGCACCAGCCACCGTCACACTGCCCGCTGGGGCAGTTCTCGGTCTGCCCGGGCTCGCAGGTGCCGTTGCCGTCGCAGTACCGGGTGTGCGTCAGCACACCGCCCGTGCAGGTCTGCGGCGCGCACTCGGTGGTATCCGAATGGTACGCGCAGCTCCCCAGGTTGCCGCTGCAGTCACCGTCGAAGCCGCAGCTCGCGGGTGCTGACTCGACGCAGTCGTCGCGCGGGTCCTGGCCGGGCGGGACCGCGGAGCAGACGCCTACCGAGCCGGGCACCGCGCAGTACCCGCAGGTGTTGTTGCATGCCTGGTCGCAGCAGACATCGTCAACGCAGTGGCCGGACTCGCACTGCTCGTTTCGATCGCAGTCCGCCCCGTCGGGCCGCCCCTCGGTGCACTCGCCGCCGAGGCAGGTGTAGTCGGGCCAGCAGCTTCCGGCGTCCATGCACGAGTCGAGACAGGCCTCGGTGCTGGCCGCCATGTACGGCTCGCAGGAGATGCAGCCCGGCGTCTGGCAGCCGCCGGCAGGCCCGTCGGTGCAGGTGTCGACCGCCTGGTGCCCGGACTGGGCGCCGCCCCCCGCGTCACAGAATGACGAGGTGATGCGGCAGTCCTGCCAGTCGCCCCAGCCCCAGTCGTGGCCCTCGCAGGCCTTGAAACGGGCCTGGCCGTCGCAGAGCACGTACCCCACCTCGTACGCCACGGCGTCGTGCATGCACGCGTTGCCGTCCGGAGCGCAGAAGCTGCCCGTGCCGTCGTAGTTGTCCGGCCGGCAGTACCCGGAGATGCAGTGGTCGGCCAGGGTGCAGGGCTCGCCGTCGCCGGCGCCGATGGTGCGGCGATTCTCTCCGGCGGTGAAGTTCCAGGCCGCGTCGCCGGTGAAGCTGACCTCGTGCGAGGCGTGCAGGCCGACGCCGATCTCGTTGCCGATCACGGCGTCGGCGGCCACGTCCACGGCCAGCCACGCCGCCGAGGTGGCACGGCCGGCCAGCTCCTTGCCCAGCCCGGAGAACTCCAGGAGCCCGCCGCTGGGCGAGGCCGTTCCCAGCAGCTCGCCCGTGGCAAAGGTCTCGTCGGGCGTGTAGTACAGCTTGTACGCGCTGACGTCAGTGTCCTCGGTGGTCAGCACCTGCAGCTGCAGGGTGTCGAGCGTGATGCTGCCCTGCGAGCCCACGGTCTCGAAGGCGACCTCGAGCACGGGCTCGTCCGTGACGCCGCGGGCCACGGCCCCGGTGGCGGCCGGAGATGCGGTCACGGAAAGCAGGTCCTTGATCGAGGTGTACTCCACGCTCAGCTTGGCGTAGTCGATGGCGCAGACGACCTCGCCGCTCCAGGCGGGGCAGAAGATGAACTGGTTGTCCCAGCCTCCGTTCATCATCACGGCGAGCCGCATCTTGCCGTTGCTCACCATGCCGTCCGTGAATCCGGCGTCCAGGGTCTTCACGATCGGCCGGTTGGGATTGTTGTCGCAGGTCTCGTTCCAGCGCTTGGCCTCCGAATAATCGCGCCAGGTGTCGCCCCAGGAGTAGTTCGATGTATCGATGTACGTGTCCCCGACATCTGTCCACTGGTCCGCGGCGAAGTCATAGATCTGGATCTTGGCGTCGTTCAGCCATTTCCAGTCGGACGTGTAGTCGTCACCGCTGCACTCCGGCGCCGGATCGCTATCCTCGATGCCCAGGAAGTAGGTCTCGGCCTCGAAGCGCAGGGAGTCGATCTCGCTGCCCGCGAAGCCAGAGGCCGAGACATCGAACTCGATGATGGTGCGGATGATCTCGTTGTCGTCCTGGCAGTGCTTGTTGTTCTTGGCCCGTGTGCCCGCGTAGCTGTCGTCGTCGCCGGCCAGGCGCCCGGTGTCGCCAAAGGTCCCGAAGGAGCCAAAGGCGCCGCTGTCCGAGAGATACCCGTCGAGGCCGCTCGGCGACAGGTCGCCGGTCGAGGCCGCGTGCGCGCTGCCGGACCCGAGCACGAGCGCGAGGGCGAGGAAGACGTTTCCAAAGCGCAGCATGGCGTTCCTCCGCCGCCGAATTGGCCTTGAAGTATAGCGGACTTGCAGGCGCGGTCAAGAAAGGTCGCGCGCCGCAGCGCGTCAGTCGGCCAGATCGATGGCCTCGATGGTCAGGCCCTCACCGTCTTCGAGCATGATATCCGGGCTATGGCAACGCGGGCAGAGGAACACCGGCTGCTCGACCACGAACTCGGCGCCGCACTCGCTGCACAGGCCTTCCGAGGTCTCGAACTTGATCGACAGCTCCGCTCCCTCCAGCGGCGTGTCGTCCGCGCAGACCTCGAAGCAGTAGCGCAGGGCGTCCGGGACCACCGCGTCGAGCGGACCCACGCGCAGCGCGATCCGCCGCACCGGGCCCTTGACCTTCATCTCGACGAGCCGGTCGCTGACCGTCTCCACGATGGTTCGCGCGATCGAGAGTTCGTGCACCGCTGTCCTCCCGCCCCTCGGGTCAATACCTAGCACGCGCCTTCGAGCACCGTCAAACGTGACTTGCAATACCTGTGCTTGGCGTTATGGTTTCGGTCGCGGGGAGGTCGGGTGCGAAGGAGCAGCACGGCCACGGCGGGCTGGCACGAGACCGCGGAGCCGGGAAGCCGGCTCGGCCTGGAATTGGCCCTGCTGATCTCGCGGATGCTGGGCTATCGCTTCATGCACGGCCTGCTGTACCCGATCGCCTTCTACTACTGCCTGGTCACGCCTTCTCTCCAGCGCACCGCGCGGCCCTTCTTCACGAGGGCGCAGGGGCGCTACCGCCGGCGCGATCTGTACTGGCAGGTCTTCCGCTTCGCCGAGTCGATCGTCGATCGCATCTTCGCCGGCCTGCACGGCCGCGGCCGCTTCTCCCTGGTGCGGCATGATTTCGACGCGGTCGAAGGGCTCGCCGCCGAGGGACGCGGCGGCGTGTTCCTCGGCGCGCACCTCGGCGCACTGGAGCTGTCCCGAAAGCTCAATCCGACCTGGGTCAAGACCGTGCCCCTGTCCCACCAGTCCAATCGACCGCGGCTGCTGGAGATATTCGGGCGATCCGGCTCGGCCGCGATGACCGAGGAGCACCTGCCGCTGGGCGAGGACATGGGCTCGATGCTGCAGGCCCGGAAGCACACCTCGGCCGGCCGCTTCCTCGGTGCGCTGGGCGACCGGGTGCTGCCCGGCGGACCCACGATGCGCCTGCCCTTCCTCGGGCGAGAGGCCGAGTTTCCGGTCGGGCCGTACCGGCTGGCCGGCGCGCTCAAGTGCCCGCTGGTGGCGCTGTTCGCGATTCGCGTCGGTGAGCGGAGCTACGAGCTGCACGCGCGGGTGCTCTCCGAGAAGGTGGTGCTCCCCAGGGACGACCGCGACGCCGCGATCCGTGAGCTGCTGATCCGTTACGTGAGGGAGCTGGAGCGCTTCTGCCGCATGGCGCCGCATCAGTGGTACAACTTCCACGACTTCTGGGGCGAGCTCGACTAGGGCTCCATGCGCTCGGCCAGCCGCTCGGCCACCAGCGGGGCCAGGTGTCTGGCGATCAGCTGCAGGCCCCGCGGGTTGGGATGGCTGTCCTGCGGGCCGATCCAGAAGGGCTCGGCCGTGCGCTCGCCGAGCTCGACCATCGCCTCGACGTACACCGTCGACTGATCGAGGAAGCCCCAGCCGAGGCGTTTTGCTGTCTGCTCGATCAGCGCGAGTCGGGGCGGCTCCTTGGGATCGGGCCGGTCGAGCTTGATGCCGTAGTGGCTGTACATCAGCACCACCGGCACCCGGTCCTCGCGGGCCAGCGCGTGCAGCTCCTCCAGCGGGCGGATCACGGTGGTCATGTCGGCCGCGGGGTCGTCGGAGAAGCGGTCGCCGTATCCCGGGTGCGGGTGCAGGCGCGTGAGCAGCTCCTCGAGCCGGCCCCCGAGCAGGGCCCAGGCCGTGGAGCCGCCGAGCAGCGGGCGCCCGTCCGCGGCCAGCTCGGCGGTGAAGTTCGGCGGCAGCATGTCGTTGCCGGTGTACGCCACCAGGATCAGGTCGGGCACGAGCTTGCGCAGGCGTTCGCGAAAGAGCGCGACCTCCTGGGCCGTGTTGTGGCCCGGCACGCCGGAGTTCAGCGTCTCGATCGTGCAGGGCAAGGCGGCCAGCTCCGGCTGACGGGCCAGCTGGCGCAGCAGGGTGTCCTCGTGCTCCACGGCCCAGCCGAACAGCACCGAGTCGCCGAGGCCGAGAATCCGGCAGGTGCCGGGCTGGCGGATGCGCCGCGTCTCGGGACCGCGAAGTCCCAGCGCGTTGGTCCGCAGCGCGGCGCCCTGGAACCGTGTCTGCAGCCCGGGCTTGAGCTCGTACACCACGCCGGGCAGGGCAGAGGCGCGAACCAGGCCCATCAGGTTGTTCTCGCCCGCCGGGCGCGGGTTCTCGCGCTCGGAGCGTGCGAGCAGCTCGGCGAACGCCTGTGCTCGATGGCCGACGTACATCCGTGCCCCGAGCTCCACGAGGAAGGCCGTCACGGCGACGGAGCCGATGACCAGGGCGGCCCGGCGGAGGATCTTGCTCATTGCCGGATCTTTAGCCCGGTCTTCTGGGGTTCCGGTCACGATGCCCCCGTCGGATTCGGGCTACTCCTGCCCCCGTTCCTTCTTGCGCTGCTCCACGCTCTCGATGAAGCTGTCCCAGTCGGTCTTCTGCTCCCTGCCGATGCGGCGGTGCACCTCGTCGTGGGTCAGCCCGCACTGCTCCGCGATCACCTGCCAGCCGATCTCGATCGCGTCCTGCCACTTCTCGAGGTCCTTCTTGGGATTGAGGTTGGCCGGGAATATCGGCGAGCCGTCCTCCTTGAGCATGAAGGCGGGCAGCTCGGAGTGCCTGGACAGCGGGAACAGGCAGGTCATGTGCAGGTACTCCTCCAGCTCCTGGAGCGCGCCCTTGCGGATCAGCGTCTTGGCCTCGGCGAGCACGTTGTCCTGCTCGTACCACTGGCGCAGGGCCTCGCCCTCTTCCTTGGTCAGCATGGGTTCCTCCTCTTCGAGAAGAATGCGTCCGCTTCCTGCAGCGCCGCATGATCGCCGATATCGAACCAGGCGCCCGGGCAGCGGTACCCGTAACAAGCGGTCTGGCGCACCAGCCAGGCGATGTAGTTGCCGGGCGCGTCCGGGTCATGTCCCTGCTCCAGGTAGCGCGCGATCATCGACAGCGTGGCCCGGGGAAAGAAGTACAGGCAGATCGCGAACAGCTTGCTCTTGGGCTGCTCGGGCTTCTCCTGCAGCTCGCGGATGCGATCGCCCTCATCCAGGTCGACCACACCGAACTTCTTCACCGCCGATAGATCCTGCTCCTCGCGCAGGCCGATCACCGGGGCTTCGAGCTCACGGGAGCGGGCGGCCAGCGGGCCGAGCTCGAAGTCGAACAGGTTGTCCCCGGCCACCACCAGCAGGTCATCGCGCAGACCGGCGCGCTCGCGTACCAGGTTCATGTCGCCGACAGCACCCAGCCGATCGTCATTGCTCAGGGTACCGTCGTCGTGCACCGCGAGCGGGCAGCGGAAATCAATGGCCCCGGCCCAGTCCTCGAAGTGGCCGGCAAACTTGTGGTTGGTCACCACGTGCACGCGCTCGAGATCCTCGAGCAATGCCAGCCGGTCGAGGATCCAGCCGAGCACCGGCTGGCCGCCCACGGGCAGCAGGGGCTTGGGCCGGTCCCTGGTCAGGGGGTAGAGCCGGGTCGCGTAGCCTGCTGCGAGGACGAGCGCATCCATGGGCGCTCCCTTACTCCAGCCCGGCCGTGGCGGTCAAGCCGGCTTATCTTGGCTGAGCGGCCAAAATTCAACTACCTCGCAACACCAATCAGCATGGCCGAGGCTGCAAGTACTCTGACCCATGCCGAGCGAGACCTGCTGCTCGACATCGCAAATCGCGTGATGCCGGGGGGATCCGTGTTCCCGCCGCCGGACGCGGGCATGCTCGACCGGCTCGACGAGCTGTTCGAGGAGGCCCCGGCCGGCCTGCGCCTGGGCCTGCGCGGCGCGCTGCAGATCTTCGAGCAGAGCCCGCGGCTCGGGCTGCGAGGCCCGTACAGCCAGCTCGACTCGGAGTCGCGCCAGCGCCATCTCGAGGCCTGGCTCCAGGGCGGCGAGGTCAAGCGCAATATCCTCCGTTCCATACTGATCTTGCTCAAGATCTATCGTTACGCGGATCCGAGGATGTACCAGCGGATCGGCTGTCCGCACGGCGCGCCGCCTGTCCGTGCGCCGATCGAGCACTGGCGCAGCAAGGTCGTGCCCGCGGCCAGCCTCAACGGCCAGCGCCTCGTGGATGCGGACGTGGTGGTGGTGGGCACGGGCGCGGGCGGGGCCGTGGTGGCCAAGGAGTTGGCCGAGCGCGGCCTGGCCGTGGTCATGGTCGAGGAGGCCGAGTACTTCACCCGCGAGCAGTTCAACGGCAAGCCCGCCGAGATGCAGCGCCGGCTGTACCGCGGGCTGGGCATGACCGTGGCCGCGGGCAACACGCTGATCTACTGTCCTGTGGGCAAGACCGTGGGCGGCTCGACCACGGTCAACTCGGGCACCTGTCTGCGGCCGAGCCACGAGCGGCTGCGCTCCTGGGAGCACGAGCTGGGGCTGCGCGGCTTTGGTCCGGGGGGCCTCGCCCCGTACCTCGACCGGGTGGAGTCGATCCTGGGCGTGGCCCCGGTGCGCGACGAGGTGCAGAGCAACAACGCCCGGCTGGTGGCCCGCGGGGCCGAGCGGCTGGGCCTGGAGCACGGGCCCTTGCAGCGCAACGCGCCCGACTGCGACGGCTCGGGCCTGTGCCCTTTTGGCTGTCCCTCGGACGCCAAGCGCTCGACCAATGTGAGCTACGTGCCCCTGGCGCTGAAGTCGAATGCGTTCCTGTACACCGGCCTGCGCGCCGAGCAGGTGATCGTGCGCAACGGCCGCGCCGCGGGCGTGCTTGTCAGCTCGGAGAAGTACGGAAAGCAGCTCGAGCTGCGCGCGCGGGCCGTGGTGCTGGCCGGCGGCGCCTTTGGCACGCCCGCGCTGCTGCGGCGCAGCCACATCGGCAACGGCCGGGTGGGCAGGAACTTGAGCCTGCATCCCTGCGGGCAGGTGGCGGCCCTGTTCGACGCGCAGGTGGACGGGTACAGGGGCGTGCCCCAGGGGTACGGCGTGCAGGATCGAGCCGAGCCCGGGATCCGGTACGAGGGCGTGAGCGTGCCGCTGGAGCTGACCGCGGCGATGTTCGATCTGGCCGGCGAGTCGCTGACCCGGGCCATGGAGAGCTACCGCAACCTGAGCACCTTCGGCTTCATGATCGACGACAGCTCGCGCGGCCGCCTGCTCGGCGAGGTCGGCGGCTGGCCGCTGATCACGTACTGGCTCAACCGCCGGGATTTCGCTCTTGTCCGCAAGGGCATGGAGACCCTGGCCGAGATCTACTTCGCGGCCGGTGCGAGCAAGGTGTTCCTGCCGGTCAACGGCCACCGGGAGCTGATGGGGCCGGCTGACCTGGCGCGCTTCCGGACCTCGCGGATCAAGCCCCGGGACGTGGAGCTCGGCGCCTTCCATCCGCTGGGCACCTGCCGCATGGGCAGCTCGCCGAGGAACTCGGTGCTCAACCCGGACCTGGAGACCTGGGACGTTGACCGGCTGTACGTGACCGACGGCTCGGCGATTCCCACGGCGCTGGGCGTGAACCCGCAGGTCACGATCATGGCCGTGGCGACCAGGGCGGCCGAGGGCATCGCCAGGAGACTCGGCGCCTGACCTCTCCCCCTGTCCCCCGCTCCCGGGGGCAGAGGGGGAACCTGGTGCGATACGCAGTAGCCTTGGCGTGACTAGGATCACAGGTTTTTTACAGATCTTCTGACCGGCCCACGCGTCGATACCCCCAGAACGCAGACACAGCCTTTTGGAGGGTAGGACAATGAAACCGGGAATCACGAAGCTTGCAATCGTCAGCGCACTCGCCATGGGTCTGGCCCTGCCGGCCGCGGCCCGCAGGCCGATCGCCAAGAAGCAGCGGCCCCGGGTCGAGGTGGTCTTCGCCCTGGACACCACGGGCAGCATGGGCGGGCTGATCGAGGGCGCCAAGCGCAAGATCTGGTCCATCGTCGATGAGATCGCCCGGGGCAAGCCGACTCCCGAGATCCGGCTCGGCCTGGTGGCGTACCGCGACCGCGGCGACAACTACGTGACCCAGGTCACACCGCTGACCGACGACCTCGACGCGGTGTACGAGAAGCTGATGCAGTTCCGCGCCGACGGCGGCGGCGACGGGCCCGAGGACGTCAACTCGGCCCTGCGCGATGCGCTGAACCGGATGAACTGGACCCAGGGCCGCAGCGTGCTCAAGACGATCTTCCTCGTGGGCGATGCGCCCCCGCACATGGACTACAACGACGTGCCCAGCTACAAGAAGACGGTCAAGCGGGCCATCACCCGCGACATATCGGTCAATGCGATCCAGTGCGGCAACTGGGCCGAGACCACCACGGTGTGGCAGCAGATCGCGGACCGCGGCGAGGGCTCCTTCGTGGCCCTGGCCCAGGACGGCGGCACCGTGGCCGTGGCCACGCCGTACGACAAGGAGCTCTCCAAGCTCTCGGGCGAGCTGTCCGACACGCACATGGCGTACGGCAAGGCCGAGGAGCGCAAGGCGGCCAAGGCCAAGGTGCGGCGGGCCGAGGCCGTGGCCGGCGCGGCCGCGCCGATGGCCAGCGCGGACCGGGCCTCGTACCGTGCCCGCACCGGTACCGTGGGTCGCAGCGACCTGCTCGAGGCGATGGACAAGGACGGCGTGGCCCTCGACGACGTGGCCGAGGAGGAGCTGCCCGAGCCGATGAAGACGATGAAGCCTGCCGCACGCAAGGCCTTTGTCGAGAAGAAGCAGAAGGAGCGCGCCGAGCTGCGGCAGCAGATCAGCGAGCTGTCCAAGAAGCGCGACGCCTTCATCAAGGACGAGATGAAGAAGAAGGGGGCCGGTCGGGACGCCTTTGACGAAAAGGTCATTGAAGCCATCCGGGCGAAGGCAGAGGAAAAAGGCATCGATTACGAGTAACGCGTTCCGGCCGGTCCCCGCATACATAGAGCGGGGCCCTCCCGGCCGACCCTAATGCCCCGGGTCGGTCGTGTTTCCCTCGCCGGGCCAGGAGAACCGCAGGCTCCTGGCCCGGCGACCTTTCTTGTTGTAATCACAGAAGAAATCAGAGGGCGGGGGAAGACTTGTTTTCCCCCAGCACGGCGAAACAGCGGTGTTTCCAGGTGGTATCGTGGGGGAAATCAAGTGCTACGTGAAGTTCGGCCAGGGAAAGAGGCTTGCGTATTCCGAGGTGGCAGAACGGCTGTGTCTGCCACGACGAAGCGCAGGAAAACCATAATGCTTCCAGAAACCAGACACAGGCCCACACGTCTCGGTTAGTTCGGGGCTGCCAATGGCAGGATGGAGAGAAAAGACGGTCCAGGCGCGGGATTCAATCCAGATATCCCGCGAGAGAAACCGATCCAATAGGAGGTAATACGAACGCCAGGTTGGCGACACCTGTATCCTTGCTGCTTCCAGAAACTTGGTCTAGCCTTCAAATCGGTAGTGGGCAGTCGCTGGGCGGTAAAAACGATGAAGGTTGGGGCAAGCAATAGGAGCACGAGCCGTGATTCAATTGGAGATCGCGAGCACTGGTCTCGGCATCCGAGAGGACGAATGTATGACTGGTGAGGGAACCGAGAATGAATGAGGATACGGTGAAGTTATTCCTTTCGAAGACGCCTTCGGCCGTTGTGGTGTTGATCTACTTCGTTGAATCGCGCGCATACAATGAGCCAAGGTCCATTGTCGAAGCGTACTACGCGAAACGAGCGGCCGATGAAGAGATTTTCGGTGGACAGAGATACTTGATGGAGCAGCCTTTGGAGGAAGCGCCATACTACGTCGATCCGAAGATCATTGCATCTGACTGGGCCGTAACAATGGCGTGGGAGAGGAGATCGAATACCGACCTGCCTTTCTCGCGGTACAGTGATGGATTCGAGCAATACAAGGTTTCTTTACCACACCTTTCACGGGCACTTCTGGAATGGCCCCAATTGCTTGACTTGATCATCCGAGACACGAAGGCTTCAGGACTGCCGGGAGAGCTGAAAACCTGCTCACGTCTGTTCAAAGAAGCACTGACTATCGAGACTATAGGATAGCCGCCAATGTCCGAAATGCATGATGATGATTCCACCCAAGCGCCGTCACAAGAAACTGGCGCTACCCCGCGCATCGAACGAAGGACAATCGTGTTTGATAGCCCGGAGCGCATCGAAGTCCGACACGAAGACAACCTAACTGCGAACTTCGAATACTTCGGCAACGAGCGACTTTTCCGACCACGATTTGGGACATCAATTGATGTGATTAGAGAGTTTGACGCCCATCTCCGGTCTCGATACGAGCCCGGAGAGTACAACGAACCATCAGAAATCAAGGCGATCATCGATCACATCTTCACATTTTACTCCAACCTGCTTTCGAGCAACCTGCCCCATGTGGCTTCCAGAGATGTCATGGATTTCGTGCTGCACCAATACGATGTTTCATGTGAGATCAGGCGCAGCGCGGAGAGAGGAGAGCTTTCAGCAAGCGAACTCGATGAGTGGCGCAGCATGTCGGGCAGATTTCGACGAGCCTTGAAGTACCTCGCGGAGAGGATCGCTCTGCTAGCACCTGCCGAAGCTCCTTCAGTGCCGAGGGAGCGATTTCTCCACTACTTGGATCGGGTCTGGAAAGGAGCCGAGGAACTGGTCGATCTGTATCAGATGAGTGAACTCCTGCACTCGGTCTTTCCAGAAAATGCTGCGCTGCTCGTGTGTCCTGAAGGAGATGAGTTTATCTTCAGAATGAGGATAAACGACGACATCCACCAAGACATGGGGAGGAGAATCAGCGAGAGCAGTCATGCCAAGATTCGTTACCCTGGCCGTCACCCATTCGAATATGACATCGACAACTATGATTCTCTACTCTCGGGCTCTTTCCGGGATCGCGTGGGTATGGGCTTTAGAGAGATAATCCAGATGATCAATGAACTGAATGCCAGCGTTGAGACTTTCAAGGAGTCGTTTCATATTCCCTTTGTCAATCGTGAGCAGGTTGTACGCAACCTTTCGAATGCCCTCGGGCACGATGAATCCTCGGTTGACCTAGCGCTGTCTGGTTTCACGATAGCGAAGGAGGCGATGGAGAAAGAGGGAAGAGTGATCTGGAAACCGAAGCAGGAGTATCGCGCATACAGAAGAGCATATTTCAGTTTCCCTCACCCGACGGGGCAGCACCTCACTTGGTCGAAGGGGATGTTGATCGAATGCCTTGGCTTCTTGAGTTCGGAGCTTGCATTCCAGCAACTTGCGCCCGAATGGCGTTCTCCTGATGTTGATAAAGCCGTTGCAAAGATATCGAACGAGGCCGGAGGATGGTTCGAGAGCGTAGTTCATCTGAATATCGACGACCTCGGATTAAGGGCGAGAAGCTACAAGAAACAGATCGGAGTCGGGAGCACGGCCCTGAAGATACCGCACGAAATCGGAGACCTCGACTGCCTCGCAACGTCAGCGGACGAGCAACTTCTAGTTCTTGCGGAGTGCAAGATGGTGAGGAGCGGGACGGAACCTGCGTTTTTTCGCGGAGACATCAGCAAATTCACTGCCGGAGACGACGCCTATTTTCTCCAGGCACGACGGAAGGCACGGTGGGTCAGACAGAACTTCAGCGCCGTCCTGTCTGCTGTCGCAGAAGCACACGACGATGAGTCTGTGCTTGGCATCGAGCGTTTCTCGGTGCTGATTATTACCTACTTCCCGAGTATCGCATCGTACTTCGACGAATCGATTACTTGTGTCTCGCTGGCCGAGTTGCTTCGTGAATACGAGTCTGCCGGCAAGTGGCCGTATCCAGCAGAGAGTATCCAGTAGGCGCGTGCTCGGCTAATCTTCGACTGACGGTTCGTCTGGATTCTTCCGCTTGACATCGCCTTCCTTGATCAACTCGATACCTAGCTCTGCGGGAGGATCGGGGGGGGCGGGCTCCGCAACGGGTTCGGGCTCCGCTGCGGGCGTTGGTTGGGCGGCTGGCTCCGGTCCGTCCTGATCTCCGTTTCCGCCACCATTGTTGTCTGGATTGATCTCCATTGCTAGCTCCTTTACGTTGACGATTCTCGCGTCTATCACTTTCGATTTCAAGCCAGTCCGGAATAACATCACGCAGAGAGGCACGATGCTGACAAGCAACGCACAGAGACCGACAATCAGTGCAGTGTTTGCCCGATGCCGGAATCCGCTCTTCGCCACGTTGATGCTGCGGTTATTCTCCGAGGCTTCTGCGTAGCTCGTGGTCACGAGATCCCGGATTGCGTTCAGGCTCCATTCGTCGGCGATCTCAATACTTGTCTTGGTCGGTGGTGGGTAGGTGGCTTGCTGTGAAGCGCGGTAGCTATCAATGCGGTTCCGATAGTCGATGGCTTGCTCGCTTACTTTCTTGAATCGCCTCTTCAGAATCTTGCCAGACCGTAGATACCCATACTCATGGTTGTAGGTGACTCTGAATAGGTAGAAGACCGTTACAACGACAGAACAGAACACTACCCCCATGGTGATCAAGAAAAGGACACTCCAGAAATCCCATTTCTCAATTGATGCGGCCTTGTGCAGGTAGAGCCAGCACGCACTAGACATCAGCACAACAACTCCAACAGGAATTGACAGCCCGGAGTTGATCTCTTTCCTTTTCTCAAGCTCCGCTCTATATGCTTCTCGCAGAACTCCGTCGCAGTATTTTTCTGTTTGTTCCACGGTGGCCCCCGCTGGTAGCCCATTCGACCTAATACACGAGGGCCAGAAAGACTGCAAGGACAGGCCGAGGCAGTGTTCTGCATACGGTTTACACGCATCTCGTGCAGATGATCGTGCGGTCCGAGCTTCGATACCTAGCAACACTGTCGTGATCGTGGTTGCCAGCATATGAAAGCGAGCCAGGGAGCGTTACACACCGAAGGGATGGGAACAAAGGCGGGTGTCTCACGGCATCTCGGCGCCGACTTGGGGCTCCTGGGCTTGCGGTCTGGACGGTCCTTGCTCCAACCCCTCGCCCGGGTTCGATAGCCTGTCAGGTGGGTTATCAAGTGGCCTGGTGGGCATTCCTGAACCGTGGACCTGGGTCCACCTGTTCGCCGGGGTCACCGACGCGGACACGGCCGGCTCAGCGAGAGCCGTTCTAATGGTCGATCGCCCGCGGCGCGGTGCCGACACCGGACCGAGGCGCGATCGTCAGGGAGCGTAGACCTGGCTTCACATGGCGGGCAATCCAGGCGAGTGGACGGCTGCCATGGCGGTCAGTATCATCTGGTAGAGCTTGATGGGAGGGCGGTATGGGCTTCTGGCCAACCGTGCTAGCAGGAGTGCTCGCAACGTCATTCGGTGCGTTCATTGGAATCCTGTCGGCTCTCTGGCTTGATAGGAGGGGGGTGAGGCAAAGAGACAAACGGGAGCAAAAGGCCGAGGAGGACCGCAGGAGGTCGCGAAGAGAACACCTGCTGAGGCTGCTCCGAGACACCTTCGATCGAAACCGGGGGATAATTAGTCGCCTTGAGAAGTCAGTGAGTAGCAAAGAGAGTGTGACATTCAACGTGGATTTGACCCAGCTCGAAAGTACGGCATCGCTGAAGTACGAACTGATCGACGATCTGGACCTGAACCGGCGTCTGGATCGGGCTCGATACGCTCTAAGCCACCTGAGCCGTGCGGTCGAACTCCACGCCGGAGTGCTATTCGACCCCGCAAGGATGCGCTCGACCTTGGGGCCGCTGCCAGACATGGTGACGAAGGAAGTGCGGGAGGCTCTTTCCATCACAAGAAAAGCAATCAATGAAGCCGTCGAGGCAATCGACGAGGCTCTCGCATCGGAGCATGCAAAGGAGCGGATTCCATAGTTCGAACCCACGGACACTACACCGACACACGAGACTCGACTCTGTTCCCCAACGGTCGGTCGGGGAGTGACCGCTGCGAGGTCTCTGGAATCGGGGCGACTGGCTCGGTTCCGGAGGTGGCTTCTTCTGCCTTCACTCCAGAGATTCGCTGGAGTAGGATTCCGGAAACCATTGGACGGGAGCAGCCCGTTGCGGGGGATCAAGACCAGAGCCGTTTCCAGGGTGCTGCCCGACGCTCCGGCCGTGTAGCATCCTGCCAGGCGGTAGGCACGCGCCCCAGGAGGACCTCACGGTGAACCTGAAGCAGGCCGTGATCAAGACCATGTCTCGCGACGACCTCAAGGCCGTGGTCGAGGACCTGGAGATCCAGACCGTGGATCGCCGCAACCGGTCGTCCATGGCCAAGTCCGTGGGCCGACGCCAGGACGTCGAGGCCGAGTACCTGCTGGGCTTCCTCACCGAGGTCCAGGTCAAGGAGGTCTGCGAGCGCCTGGGCGAGGACCCGACCGGCCGGAAGAACGCGCTCGTCGAGATGCTGCTGAAGACGCACGGAACCAAGGCGCCCGCGCGGACCACAGCTCGGCGCCGGGCCGCCCGGTCCGCGGGCGAGCAGGAGAGCACGGTGGCAGGAGAGAACGACACGCCGGCCAGGCCGACCAGGGGCCGGCGCAAGGCTGGCGGGGCGGCGAAGAAGTCCGGCAACGGAGCCGTGCTCGGCTTCGAGGCTACGCTCTGGCAGGCGGCGGACAAGCTGCGCAACAACATGGACGCGGCCGAGTACAAGCACGTCGTGCTCGGGCTCATCTTCCTGAAGTACATCTCCGACGCCTTCGAGGAGAAGTTCCAGCAGCTCCAGGCCGAGCAGGACCAGGGCGCCGATCCGGAGGACCCGGACGAGTACCGGGCGGACAATATCTTCTGGGTGCCGCCCGAGGCGCGCTGGGGCTATCTCCAGGGCCACGCCAAGCAGCCGACCATCGGCAAGCTGATCGACGACGCGATGACCGCGATCGAGAAGGACAACCCGTCGCTCAAGGGCGTGCTGCCCAAGAACTTCGCCCGGCCGGCGCTGGACAAGCAGCGGCTGGGCGAGCTGATCGACCTCATCGGCACGATCGGGCTCGGTGACGCGGAGAACCGCTCCAAGGACATCCTTGGCCGGACGTACGAGTACTTCCTCTCCCAGTTCGCCTCGGCCGAGGGCAAGAAGGGCGGCCAGTTCTACACGCCCCGAAGCGTGGTCCAGACCCTGGTTGCGATGCTGGCCCCGTACAAGGGTCGGGTGCTGGACCCCTGCTGTGGCTCGGGCGGCATGTTCGTACAGAGCGAGAAGTTCGTGGAGGCGCACGGCGGCCGGGTCGGCGACATCAGCATCTACGGTCAGGAGTCGAACTCGACCACCTGGCGGCTGGCCAAGATGAACCTGGCGATCCGCGGGATCGACGCTGACCTGGGCGGCCAGTGGGCAGACACCTTCCACACCGACCAGCACAAGGACCTGAAGGCCGACTACGTGCTGGCCAACCCGCCATTCAACGACTCGGACTGGGGTGGCGACCGTCTCCGGGAAGACGTGCGCTGGAAGTACGGTGTCCCGCCTGCGGGCAACGCGAACTTCGCTTGGGTCCAGCACTTCGTCCACCACCTCGCGCCGGGCGGGATCGCCGGCTTCGTGCTGGCCAACGGCTCGATGTCATCGCAGCAGTCCGGCGAGGGCGAGATCCGCAAGGCCCTGGTCGAGGCTGACCTGGTGGACTGCATGGTGGCGCTGCCCGGGCAGCTCTTCTACTCGACGCAGATCCCGGTGTGCTTGTGGTTCCTGTCGCGGGACAAGAAGAACGGGCTCGGCGGGCGCGGGAAGAAAATGCGCGATCGCCAGGGAGAGACGCTCTTCATTGACGCGCGCAAGCTCGGGACCATGATCGACAGGGTTCACCGGGAGCTGACCGAGGAGGACATCGCGCGCATCGCCGACACGTACCATCGGTGGCGCGGCGACGGAGATGGCAAACACGAGGATGTGCCCGGCTTCTGCAAGAGCGCCACGACCGAGGAGATCTGCGGCCACCAGCACGTGGTCACACCCGGCCACTATGTCGGCGCCGAGGAGGCCGAAGATGACGACGAGCCATTCGAGGTGAAGATGAGGCGACTAGTCGTAAAGTTGGAGAAGCAATTCAGCGAGGGAGCGCGACTGGAGAAGTTCATTCTGAGTCAACTGAAGGAGCTTGGATAGCGTGCGTGATCCGCAGCTAGATACAATCGGCAGATATGTGACACTCCAGCGTGGGACGACATACAAGGGTACGCTTGTGGGTAAGCCTGGTCCTGCTCTCCTTGGACTCGGTTCCATCCAGCCAGGCGGCGGCTTCAGGGAAGACCACTACAAGACATACGGAGGCGACTGCCCTTCGAAAATGATGCTCTACCCTGGCGACTTGTACGTGTCTCTGAAAGGGGCGACCAAAGACGGCGAAATGATTGGTTCCGTCGCTCGCGTCCCCCCGTCGGTAGAATCTGGACGGCTCACCCAGGACACAGTCAAGCTGGAGTTCCTCAGTCCAGATCCAGAACTGGCACGCTACATCTACTGGGTGCTTCGCACTCCACAATACAGAGCGTACTGCGCTGGACATGCAACAGGCAGCGCTGTCGTCGCGCTGAGTAGGCACGATTTTCTTTCTTATCCAGTGCCACCGCATACTTCCGTGAGAAGGTCGCTCGTAGAGTTACTTGAGGCTATCGAAGCGAAGATAGAGCAGAACCGCCGGACGAACCAGACGCTGGAGGAGATGGCGCGGGCCATCTTCAAGTCGTGGTTCGTTGATTTCGACCCGGTGCGGGCCAAGGCCGAAGGCTGCAAGCCCGCGGGCACGAACGAGGCGACAGCTGCGCTGTTCCCGGAATGGTTCGAGGAGTCGGAGTTGGGGGATATTCCGAGAGGGTGGAGAGCGACCACGTTGGGAGAAGAGGCTCAACGCTGTGGCGGAACTATCCAGACTGGACCATTCGGAAGTCAGCTCCACGCCTCTGACTACGTACCCGAGGGTATCCCTGTTGTAATGCCCAAGAATATCAGCACCCGTCGCGTCTCTACGGTTGATATCGCTCGAATTCGCGAACAGGACGCAGAGCGCTTGTCACGCCATCGTCTCAAGAGAGGCGATGTCGTTTACAGTCGTCGCGGCGATGTCGAGCGCCACGCGTTGATCAGCGACCGAGAGTCCGGTTGGCTCTGCGGAACCGGCTGCCTGCTCGTGCGCCTAGGGCCGGGATGGTTCTCGCCCCTCTTTCTATCGCTGGCCCTCGACCGGCCCGAGACCCGGGCGTGGATCGTCCAACATGCCATCGGCGCAACCATGCCAAATTTAAACACAGGCATTCTCGCCGCAGTTCCAATCGTGGTCCCACCGAACGAGATTATCAAAGCATTCGCTGAAGCGGCCGATCCACTCCAAATCCTCACCGTTAGCACTGACGCCGAAAGCGGAACGCTCACCAGTTTGAGAGATACGCTTCTTCCCCGCCTTCTGTCAGGCGAGTTAACAACCCAGCGCGCCGAAACCGATACGGAGGCCACCGCATGTCTCTCAACGATTTGAAGGCCGAGTTCAGCCACGCCTACGTTCGGACGGTTGCTCACGCCGCAGGCTACTTCGCTCAAGAAACGAACCGAACATTCGACGGCGACGGAGTCGATCTTACTCTCCTGGCACGCTCCCCTGAAGGGACCGTCCGATCACCCCGGCTCGACATTCAACTCAAGGCCACGGCGGATCCCATCCAGGAAGATCCGTTTTCGTTCGATATACCGGTAAAAAACTACGACGAGCTGCGGTCCGAGTTGCTGCAGGTACCGCGAGTACTTGTCGTCGTCGCAGTTCCAGCAGATAGAGCTTCCTGGGTCAACGCGACAGAGGAGACTCTCTGCCTACGCCACTGCGGTTACTGGAAATCACTGCGGGGATTTGCAGCGACAGACAACAAAGCGACTATCAGGATCCAGATCAGCCGGTCGGATTGTTTCCATGTTACACAAGTCACCTCGATCATGGAGCGCATACGACAAGGAGGTTTGCCATGAGCAGCCATCTCTGGCTCCAGCAACGGGCCAGCGTCCCCGCTCCAAGCGATGTCGCAGCCTATCTGTTACAGCAAGGCTGGGTATTGCAGAATGCGAACGCACAGTGGGCCGAGTACCACAAGAATGTGGACGATAGGACAATTGCACTTGAAGTGCCTCAGCATGCAGTCGCTGTTGACTACCCTCGGTCATTCGGCATTCTTCTCGACGATCTTTCTCGCCTCGAAGGCCGCCCGCCAGCAGCCGTCGTCCGTGACCTGAAGGCGTCCACTCTGGACATTGTGCGGCTTGCAATTGACAGCGCGATGACGCGCGACGGTCGGATTCCTGTCGAAGCGGGCAGGCGAATCTATGAGGCTGCGCGCGACCTACTCCTGTCGGCTGCATGCTCTGTGATCGACCCGAGACCAGTGTTCGCTAAGCGAAAGCCAGACGACGCGATGAAGTTATTGGATCGAGCGCGCTTTGGCCAAACCGAAGTGGGCAGCTTTGTCCTGGCTATAGAATGCAGTATAGCGCCACGTCTCCAACAGCCTCTTCTACCCGACGATGGAGATCCAGATGCGCCACTGGAACGGCGGACCTCGGTGAGGCTTGCTCTAGCGCTGCAGGAAGCTGAAGCGGCAGCGCGGGAGTCATCGGCATCGGGTAGATTCGATCCTTTTGCTGCCAGAACGAAGGTGGGGGTTAGTGCGAACTTGTGCGATGCCGTTGCAGAGGTCATCGAGGCGACTACTGCGGACGCAGTCACTGCTTCTTTCTCTTTCGCAGCTCGGCGACCACTCGCTGCGGAGGTGCCGCGACGAGTGGTGTTCTCTCCTGACACCGCGCCGATACTTCGAGAAGCCTCGGCTCGCCTCCGCGATGAAGCGACATATCCGGATACCGAAGTAGTTGGTCCCGTGGTGAAACTAGGCAGTACCGATCCCACGCAAGGCGGCGAGGCGGTTCTGAAGGCCACCGTGGACGGGCGTTTTCGGTCGGTTCGGGTCGCGCTCGTTAAGGAGCAGTATTCACAAGCCATAGAGGCCCACAAAGAGCGCCAGCTGGTTCGTTGCATTGGCGAGTTAGCCCGTGAGGGGCGCTCTCTTCTACTCCGCAACGCGCACAGCTTCTCGGCGCTACCGGAGGCAGATTAGTGCGCGTGAGCCCGTCCAAGTTCACGGAATCCGAGGTCGAGGACGCGGCCCTGGCCTGGTTCCAGGACCTCGGCTACACCATCCTCCACGGCCCCGAGATTGCCCCTGGCGAGCCAGCCGCGGAGCGGGACAGCTTCGAGGAGGTGGTGCTCAAGGACCGGCTCCGGGCCGCCCTGGCCCGCCTCAACCCGGACGTGCCCGCCGCCGCGATCGACGAGGCCTTCCGCAAGGTGGTGGGCATCTCCTCACCACAGCTGGTGGACGCCAACCATGAGTTCCACCACTACCTGGTCAACGGCGTGTCCGTGGAGTTCCTGCGGCCGGACGGCTCGGTCGGGTACGCACCGGTGCGGTTGTTCGACGACGATCCGGACGGCAACGACTGGCTGGCGGTCAACCAGTTCACCGTGATCGAGCACGGCCACAACCGCCGGCCCGATGTGGTGGCTTTCGTCAACGGCCTGCCGCTGGCCGTGCTGGAGCTGAAGAACCCGGCCGACGAGAACGCCACGATCTGGTCCGCGTACAAGCAGCTCCAGACTTACAAGAAGCAGATCCCGAGTCTGTTTACCTTCAACGAGGCCCTGGTCATCTCCGATGGGCTCGAAGCCCGCATGGGCACGATCACGGCCAGCACCGAGCGCTTCCAACCCTGGCGCACGATCGAGGGCGAGAACCTTGCGCCGTCGGCCATGCCCCAGCTCGAAGTGCTGCTCCGCGGCGCATTCGAGCGCGGGCGCTTCCTCGACCTAGTGCGCCACTTCGTGGTCTTCGACGACGACGGCGAGCAGGTCGTCAAGAAGATGGCCGCGTACCACCAGTTCCACGCGGTCAACGGCGCGGTGGAGGCCACGGTGGCGGCCTCGCGGCCCGAGGGCGATCGCCGGGTGGGCGTGGTCTGGCACACCCAGGGCAGCGGCAAGAGCCTGTCCATGGCCTTCTACGCGGGCAAGGTGGTGCTCCACCCGGACATGGAGAATCCCACCCTGGTCGTGATTACCGACCGCAACGACCTGGACGAGCAGCTCTTCACCACCTTCTCGCGCAGCTCCGAGATCCTGCGCCAGAAGCCGGCCCAGGCCGACAGCCGCAAGGCCCTGCGCGAGCTGCTCCAGGTCGCGGCCGGCGGTGTGATCTTCACCACGATCCAGAAGTTCTTTCCCGAGACCCGCGGCGACACCTTCCCGCAGCTCTCGGACCGGCGGAACATCGTGGTCATCGCGGACGAGGCACACCGCAGCCAGTACGACTTCATTGACGGCTTCGCCCGGCACATGCGCGACGCCCTGCCCCACGCCTCCTTTATCGGCTTCACCGGCACGCCGATCGAGCTGTCCGACAAGAACACCCGCGCCGTGTTCGGCGAGTACATCTCGGTCTACGACATCCAGCGCGCGGTCCACGACGGCGCCACCGTGCCGATCTACTACGAGAGCCGGCTGGCTAGGCTGGAGCTGGACGAAACCGAGAAGCCGACCCTGGACGTGGAGTTCGAGGAGGTCACCGAGGGCGAGGAGGAGCAGAAGAAGGAGAAGCTCAAGACCAAGTGGTCCGCGCTGGAGGCCGTGGTCGGCACCGAGAAGCGACTCGGGCTGATCGCCGAGGACCTGGTCGAGCACTTCGAGACCCGGCTGGAGGCCATGCACGGCAAGGCCATGGTGGTCTGCATGAGCCGGCGGATCTGCGTGGACCTGTACGACGCCCTGGTCAAGCTGCGGCCGGCCTGGCACGACGAGGACGAGGCCAAGGGCGAGATCAAGGTCGTGATGACCGGGTCCGCGTCCGACCCGGAGAGCTGGCAACAGCACATCCGCAACAAGCCGCGCCGGGAGGCGCTGGCCAAGCGCTTCAAGGCCCCGGACGACCCGCTGAAAATCGTGCTGGTGCGGGACATGTGGCTGACCGGCTTCGACGCGCCGTGCCTGCACACGATGTACGTGGACAAGCCCATGCGCGGCCACGGGCTGATGCAGGCCATCGCCCGGGTCAACAGGGTGTTCCGCGACAAGCCGGGCGGCCTGGTCGTGGACTACCTGGGCCTGGCCGACCAGCTCAAGCACGCCCTGCTCGACTACACCGAGAGCGGCGGCCAGGGCGAGACCGCGGTGGACCAGGCCGAGGCCGTGGCCGTGATGCTGGAGAAGTACGAGGTCTGCTGCGCGCTGTTCCACGGCTTCGACTGGTCGGCCTGGACCTCGGGCGACCCGCAGCTGCGGCTGGGCCTGCTGCCGCCGGCCCAGGAGCACATCCTGGCCCAGGAGGACGGCAAGCAGCGGCTGTTCCAGGTCGTGACCGAGCTGTCCAAGGCCTTCGCCCTGGCCTCGACCCATCCGGAGGCCACGCGCATCCGCGACGACGTGAGCTTCTTCCAGGCGGTCAAGGCCGCGCTGGCCAAGCGCACGCTGGAGGGCCAGAAGACGCAGGAGGAGCTGGACCAGGCGATCCGGCAGATCGTGTCCAAGGCAGTCTCGTCGGACGAGGTGGTGGACATCTTCGCCGCGGCCGGGCTGAAGAACCCGGACATCTCGATCCTCTCCGACGAGTTCCTCGCCGACGTGCGCGGCCTGGAGCACAAGAACCTGGCCGTGGAGACCCTGCGGAAGCTGCTCAACGACGAGATCAAGGTCCGCTCGCGGCGCCACCTGGTCCAGTCGCGCTCCTTCGCCGAGATGCTGGAGAACTCGATCCGGCGCTACCAGAACCGCGCGATCGAGGCGGCCCAGGTGATCGAGGAGCTGATCCAGCTCGCCAAGGAGCTGCGCGAGGCCCAGCACCGCGGCGAGGACCTTGGATTGACCGAGGACGAGGTGGCCTTCTACGACGCGCTGGAGGTCAATGACAGCGCGGTCATGGTGCTCGGCGACGACACGCTGAAGACCATCGCGCGGGAGCTGGTCGAGACCGTGCGGCGGAACACGACGATCGACTGGACCGTAAGAGAGTCGATCCGGGCCAAGCTGCGGGTGATGGTCAAGCGTATCCTGCGGAAGTACGGGTATCCGCCGGACAAGCAGGAGTTGGCGACCAGGACGGTGCTGGAGCAGGCGGAGCTACTGTCAGGTTTATGGGTAGGGGAAACGGTGTAGATACAGCGCAGTACCAAGGCGCGCGACCAGGTCTGATGGCCTGTGTATCAGTCAAGGAGTCGGGCGATGATCAGTAGAAACTGGCTACCGTGGCTCGACAGTGCCAAGCGAAGAGAAGTCCATGAGAAGATAACGATTGTAGCCGAAGAGGAACTGAAGAAGCGGCACTGGGGCGCTCGCGCAGGTGGAAAGCTCACGTACGGAATACCACGGTTCCTTGTTACGGATATTCGGGGTGCCGCACTTGTGTCTGGGATGATCAGGTACCACCTCGCAGGATCAGGTAGTAGGCTTTTCTATCGGGGCCAAACAAGTGACTATCCGATTCTTCCTGGCGTCTTCAGGGATACCAAGAACAAGAAAGAGCGACAGGAAGCAATTGATTGGCTCCAGGCTGTTCTGGCGGATCTGCCCAAGTATTTTGACCCGCAAGATCCATTCAGGGACGACCTGCTCAGGGAGGGGCTTGCGCAACACTACGGCCTACCCACTGCTTGGATTGATGTAGTGGATCATTTCCAAACCGCTGCCTGGTTCGCCTATGAAAAAAAGGGGATTGATTCAGGCCGCGATTTGGACAACGAGGCTCTTGATGACAGCGTTGGCTACGTTTACCTGCTTGCGGCGCAGGATGAACAGGACGCTGGGTACTGCAGGTGGCGTGATCTTCGAATCAAGCCCTCGAATTGGCTCAGACCTCACATTCAGCAAGCGTTCGTGCTTCGACTGACACAACCAATAGCCTGCAAAGGGCTTCTGTCGGGACTCGTCGTCTCGGCACTTATCGTGCCCCGTACACTACTCAGGCAATGGAGCAATCACGACTCCATGCCTTACTCGGTAATGTACCCCAACGCGGTGCTCGATCGCGGCCTGTTTTACTGGAATCAAGCGAGCAAAGCGCTCATACGCAAGCACGGGCACGACATGCGGCCTGCGAGCGACCCACTACATAACGCGCTCGGAGCCAACCGGGCAATCCGGGTCCAAGAAGCCGTAGGCGGGTCCCGGCCACACAACCTCAAGTGAAGAACAACCGATTCAGCCAAGACACGAGCACATCCACCTGCGTCACGCCCGGATCGAGGTAGCGTGCGGTGATGGCGGTACCCAGGGGTTTGCCGGGTTCGTCCTGCCATGCCAGCCACGTGTGGATCAACGCCTTGGGCTTAGCCAGTTTCGAGAACCTAACTTCATTTTCAGGGATGGTCGCGACGCTGGTTTTCGCGTGCTCGAAGAGTTGCGATCCGGCTGGAACGAGGAACGTGAGGAAATCCTCAAGGATGCCCTTTGTCTGATTGTCTGGCATGAGCCAGATGCCGACGCGGGGTAGCAGCTTGTCGTCAGGGGGTTCGATAATGGTCCCATCCGCTGCCGGGAGAGCAGGCAGATCGGAATAACCCACGCGTGCGAGTCTATCGCGCAGCGACTGCCAGCGGGCAGAAAGGTCAGTATCGGCATCGATGACTACACCAACGATGTCGCCTTCCTCGCTGGCCTTGAGGCTCACAGGGACGCTCTCCAGTAGCTGGTCGACGCCTCCGTGAGGCTTGACGGCAAGGGGTCGGGAAATTCCGCGGTTGCCGCAGATGTGCTTGAGGACGTGCTCGTCGTCTGGGCCCTCAACCAGTAAGATTCTCCTCACAGGCATGCTAGCGAACCTCGATCCGATCCCGCGTCGCTACGGCCAACTCGTCTTCGCCGAAGATTGTTGGAACGATGTCTTCCGCCTTCTGGGACAGGCGAACAAGGACGCCGTCCTCCGGCGACTTGGCAGCGGCTTTCTGGAACGCCTCAATAGCGTCCCAACTGTGGGACGTAGCGAAAACCTGGACGCCCAGGCTGCGCGACATCTTGAACACTGCCCTCCATGCATCCAACTGCACCGAGTGGTGCATCCCGTTCTCGAACTCGTCGATAAGCAGAAGTCCGTCCTTGGCATTGACTAGCGAGACGATGATGCCAAACATGCGGTTGAGTCCGTCACCGAATGATCGAAGCGGAACAGGCCGGGGCAGGCGGCTGGAACGTACAATGGCCGTGCGCAGCCGGCGGGGGCCTTCACCGCCGACCATTGAAACTGCGGAGATGTCCGGGTCGATGATTTGTAGAGCCTCGACTACGTCATTCTCCCTGTCAGTGAGCGCGATCCTGTCCCACAACGAACCAAGCGTGGCGGTGCGTTCTCCACCGTAGGGGCTCACGGACACGCACGGCAGGCTGGGCTCGTCGCCAACGTCCGAGTGATAGCCTGGGCCGCGATATCGATAGCGGCGCAAGCGCTCCATTGTCCGGAAGCGCTTGGATCCGTTCGTCTCGGTTACCAGGGCAAGAGTGCCATCACCCTCGCCAAAGAGGTCAGCTTGTTGAGGAATATAACTCCGTTTCCCTTCTTCGTCGCGTTCTTCGGAGACCCAGACGACGTCCAGTTTCAGCCTCATTGGCTGTTGTCCGCCGCTGGCTGAAATCGACACAGGTCGATGCTGGTCGGAGAGATTTGGAAATCCGTTGAAAAGACTGGATAGCTGCAACCCCCCCTCGGCATCAAATGAAGGCGCAGTTTCTCCTGTGTCGTCGATGTCCTCCTCGCGGTATCGCAAGATGCTCCTGATCTCGGCGAGCGAGGCGTCGGAGGCCAGGATGCGCAGCGCTTCCAGCACAGTGGACTTACCTGTATTGTTCCGTCCCGTAATAAGGTTGACTCGGCTCAACCCGTCGATCGCAAGGCGCCGGAACGCCCGAAAGCCCTCGATATTCAAGTTGACGATCCTAAGTTCCATCATCGATCTCCCGTTGCGAAAGTCTCTTTCCGCCGCACTGCCAATCTCGATATCACAGTGCCGATGTTGAGGCAATCAACTGTCTCGCATGCCTATCTTTGCGCCAACCCCCTCGGAAACTGGTGGATTCTGTTGACTTGCAAGGCTGCGATCAATACGCTCCTGTGGAGCATAGAGCACAAGGGGGAAGGGATGAAGCGATTGCTGCTGGCGATTGCCTGTTTTTCTGCTGTCGCGGTCCAGGGTTGTGCATACCGATACCACCTCGTCAAGAAGCCAGGCGTTTTCACCCAAGTCAACCTACACGCCGAGCCGGCCAACAGAACAGGCCAGAAAGGCTGGATTAGCTCAGCCTACAACCAAGGACCGATACTCCTACCGATGTGCTCCGAGGTGCATCTCCTCGCGAGCAATCCAGATAATGTGGTGTTCCGAGTCAAGGACTCGCCGGATGTCTGGCGGTACTTGATTCACAAGAAAACGACGCGACAGCTCAGGCTACAGGCGCAGTCCAAGAACATCGCTCCACAGCTCACAACGCACCTGAATCGCATATTCGGGGTAGCCTGCAACTGGGACGCTGTCGAGGCAATGAGCGATGTCGATCGTCAGGGGATCAAGCAGGGCCGAGCAATAGAGGGCATGAGTAGGGATGGAGTGATCAAGGCCATCGGCTACCCGCCGGAGTTTCTGACCACAGACCTCGCCTCACCAGCTTGGACATTTCTCGGCCACGGCATGCGGATCAAGATCTACTTCGAGGGCGATATCGTGAGCGAGATCGAGAAGGGCGGCTTCAGGGAGAACCCGCAACGACGTTGATTCCCCGAACCGCGGCACGCCCCGCTGATCCGCACCGCGAGAACCCACCTGCTGCGGATCGGAGACCGCCGAGGGGTAGAGGGCCCGCCCGCTCGGTGCCGCTGCGGCGGTAGCCGCTCCGATCCAACCGCGCCAGAACGCCACAGTGCGCCACTATTCCGGTACGGGCGACGGGGGTGCCCGTCGGGGGGTGCAATCGTCAGCCTGGGGCAGCCCGGGGCATCCTGGGGCACGCTGTCCGCGATTCGAAGTGGCACCCTGGGAAAACTCGGCCGGACTGCGCCGAGATGCTAGTGAGACACATTCCTTGTCACGGCGAGACCTCACTGGTCCAAGAGAGACACGTCGGCTGTTCACAACCGTTCGGTTGTATACAATCAAGCTTGACAAGGTAGAGCCGTGTAGCTACAATGGCGCTATGAACAAGGGACACAGACCGGGGGCAACGATGGCGACGGAGAACAAGGGGATCACGGCCTGGGCATACTCCAGGGTCTCGACCGATGAGCAGACCGAGAGCGGCCACGGGCTCAACGCCCAGGCCGACGCTTGCAGCGAGCTGGCCGAGCGGGAGAGCTGGAACCTGGCTGGCAGCTTCTGTGACGAGGGTATCTCGGGCGCCGCTGGCCTGGACAAGCGGCCCGGTCTCCTCGCCGCGATTGATTCCCTGCAGCGCGGTGACGTGCTCTTGGTCGCAAAGCGTGACCGGATCGCCCGCGACCCGCTGGTCATGGCGATGACGGAGGCGGCGGTCAACCGCAAGGGCGCCCGGATCGTGAGCGCGGCTGGCGAGGGCACCGAGAGCAACGACCCTGGCGCCGTGCTCATGCGCCGCATGATCGACGCTTTCAGCGAGTACGAGAGACTCGTGATCGGAGCCCGGACGAAAGCGGCCCTGCGGGCCAAGCGCCAGCGCGGTGAGCGCGTGAGCCGTCACACCCCCTACGGGTACCGCCTCGGCCCGGATGGTGTCCACCTAGAGCCGGAGCCCGCCGAGCAGGCCGTGATCGCCGAGGCCCGGGAGCTGCGCGACAGCGGCTTGAGCCTGCGCGCGGTGGCCGAGGAGCTTGAGCGCCGCGGTTTCATGTCTCGCACCGGGCGACGGTTCGTACCCGCTGCGGTGAGTGCTATGGTGTCCGGGTGACGAAGGGGAAGCCAGAAGACCAGGACGATCGCCCGGTGGACCTGAAACGGGTCAGGGCCTCCCGACGCCGGCTCGCCGAGCTGCTGCGAAGGCACCCGGAGCTTCGGGACCGGGCCGAGCAACTGGCCGAGGACTGGCCCGAGGTCTTGGACGAGGACACAGACACGGCTACCGACGCCGGCACTGAAGAGGAGTAGCAGCGCATGGCACAGACAACGCCCTCGCAGTTCAGGTTGAGCGCCGAGCTGCTCAAGCGACTGGATCGTCACGCCGAGAGACTGCAGCAGAAGGCCCGAGAGGCCGGACTGTCCGTCAAGATCACACGGACCGATGCGCTGCGCTCGCTTCTGGAGGCCGGCCTGGACGCCGCGGAGGCAGAGGAGCCCAAAGCTCGGAAGCGAAAACGAGCAGGCCGTTGAATGCGCCAATCGACTTGGCGTGATTGAAGCGGCGGGATAGCGGAACGGGTTGACATTCTCGCCGGCCCGAGCAACCCGCGGCACGGTGATTCCATGGCGAAGCAACAGGCAGCGACGAAGAAGACAGCTGGGCAGAGAAGCGAGCGAGCCGGGACGCCTCGCGCGCGCGCCCGAAAGAAGACGGGGAAGAAACGAGCCCAAACGCATCGCATATCCGTGCAGAAGTACAAGGAAATGTATCAAGCCTACGTCGCAGAACAGACAGTCAGCAACGTTGCAGCTACCTGTCATGTTTCGCGGGAGACAGCAGCTCACTACATCGACGACGGCGACCCGGAGCGCAACCTGCTCCCGATAGCCGAGCGATTCAGGCGAGTGCAGGCCGAGGCCGCCCGTCAAGAGGACATGAGCCTGGCCAAGGCGCTCAAGGAAACCAGCGCCCTGGTCAGGGCATCCAAGGCAGCGTGGGGCCGGCGGATCAAGGAAGTGCTGGAGACAAAGGGCGGCATGGCCAAGCTCGACCCGAACCAGATGGTCCGTGAACTCAGGCGGATTCATGACCTAGAACGCGAGCTGTTGACAGACATCGAGGTGAAGGAGAAGCCGCGGGCGCCGATCTTGACGCAAGAGGAAGCCCATGCGGCGGCGATGGCGATCATCCACGTCCGCCGAGAGAAAGAGCAGCAGCAGAAGAAGGCCGAGCAGGAGGCCGCCAAGCCCAAGACGGTGAAGAAGCGCCGGCTGCGCCCGCCGCCGAAACGAAAAACGAATCTAGGAACCTAGCCAAGCCGTTACTTCCACTGCTTGCCTCCTGCCGAGCAAACTGGCATCCTACCTCTTGGCGAGACCCCAGAAGCGGCTGGAACCGTGTTCCTGCCGCTCGCATTCGAACCGAACCTGCGCATCCGTTGCGGTGCGTGGGGCCCTGCGAGCCATTCGGTTGGCCCGCAGGGTTTGGGTTCGGTTCGCTGGGGTCTCGCCGACGCCAGTGCCCCGCGCACTGCCCTGCGGGCCATCTTCTTACCCCGCAGCCAGCAACGCCGGGAGCGCGCAGCCGTGAGGGGGTGGAACGTGAAACAGCTCGTTTTCGCCCTGCTGCTGGGGTCGGCGCTGTCGGTAGCGCTTGTGCTGTGCCAGGCGGGGTGCGCCGGCACCAAGCCCAAGTCCAGTGGGATCCGCAAAGAGACAGTCCGGACCTTTACCGAGGTCAAGGCGCGGACCGAGACCGGCGCCCGGGTAGTCGAGGTCAACGGCTCGGAAGACGGGCTCCAGGTCGAGATAGCGGTTCGGCGGAAGCGGATCTGCATCACAACTCGGACTCCCTTTGTGGAAGCCCGCCTGATCGACGCGGACGGGAATGCAGTCGGGGAGCCGCAGGTATCGAAGGGGCGCGTCGAGGTGTCGAGGGCGGACTGCGGCCTGGACTCGGAGGCAGGCGCCCAAGTGGCGATCACCTCCTGGGACGGGCACACATTTGTCGGCAGAACGGACAGCGCCGGCCAGACCACCATCAAGCTCGACTCGAAGAAGCTGACGCTCTGGCCAGATCGGCACTGGGCGACCGTGGCGGTAGACGGAGAGAATGTGGAGCACCTCGATCCGCCCGCTGCGGCGTTCGTCGAGCAGGTCGCGGCGTCGGGGGACCTGACGCAGTACAAGCGGTTCGCGCTTCGGTTCTCCGAGACCGAGGCGTGGAAGGCGCTGGAGCCCAGGTACCAGGCGCTCCAGGACGAGATCGAAGAGGCGGAGCGACAGCGGGCCGAGACAGAACGGCGGGAGGCCGAATGGGCACGAAAGGCCGAGCTGAATGCATGGCGGAAGGCTGCGAGAGCGGTGATCTCGGAGGCGCAGCGGCTCGGACGACGCGGGCGGTGGGATGAGGCGTACATGGCGTTACAGGACATTGTGGCGAAGCCCGATGAGCCCCTGTACCGAAAGATCACTGACCTGCAAGCCAAGGCGGACAAGCGGTCTCGGCTTCCCCGGGAGGTCCGGCTACTTCGTGCCATGAAGGCGCGCGAGATCGAAATCGACATCGATCCGGAGCTGGTGCCACGGCTCCGCAACTTCTTCGCGGCAGCGAGCGTCCACAACTACATTTTCGCGGCAACGAGCGCAAGAGACAACAGCAGTCCCTACGTGAACTTCTTCAACTCGCCCGTGCTCGTCAGGTTCGAGCCCGATAGGATCTCTGTTTCGTTGCGCTTCGCCTGCGCCGGCTCTTTTGTCGAAGGTGACCGATGCAGACACCCATTTTCTGGAGAGGAGGCGGGCCGGATCGCGGAGCAGCTCTGCCCAGACCTCTGGCCGATGATGTACTGGAGGTACGCCTTCGTGGCGCAGGGCTCGGTGTCGGCCAAGACGGATGAGGATATGGAGGTGTGGAGGCAGTGGAATCCGCAATATGTCACCGTCCGCGTGTGGAACGGGTTCGGGGAGCACCTAGCGTTCGTCTGGCGGATGCACGGCGAGTGGTGGCGATCCCAACCGCCTATGTTCCTGATCGACCGATTCGGGAACAGTGCCCTAGTGCCCAGCGAGTGGTACAAGCTGCCGGCCAAGGACGCTCGCGGGCAGGCGACCATCGTTAGCGACCTCGGCCGCTTTCTCGACAACTCCGGGTGTGAGTTGTCGCACTAGTAGATGCGTCGTGTCCGCCTCAAGGTTGAACCGAGATCAAGAGGCGAGTAGGATCTCCGAATAGGGAGCGGCCCGCCGGTTTGGTCGGCTGGAAGCGGGCCGCTTGTGAGGTGCAGGGTGAAGCTACCACCCCGAATCGACACGCGCAAGCGCTACTCGCCACCCAAGCTGGAGTCATTCGGGCTGCGCCCTGGGTGCTATTCCTTTCCGGTCACCATCCGAGGCATCAAACAGAAGTCCATTCCTACCCGTCTCAGCAGGGAGAGTCGCCGCGCGTGGGAGAATTACATTGAGACGCTTTCATTGTTCGGGGAGTTCTATCGGGACCTCGGTGGACCCACAGCAGCAGGGGACCCTCCAGTGTTTTCCGACGAACTGATCGGTAGACTCGTGCAATACAAAGGCCGAGGCTCTTCGGATCGTGCTAGCAATCCTATCGAACGCTTCCTGCTCATGGATGCGTTAGCCCAGCTGAACAGAGAGATCTCTGGCTGTATTGAGAGAGCGAGAAAGGCAGCCGGCACAGCTTGGCCGGACGTAGATTCGCTCTCTCGCGAGATTGAAAGGCAACTACCACTGTTCGTCAGCCGATATGGAAACCTTGTCAGAAACGCCGTGGAGTCGGGCTTGGGAAAGGACTCCTGGCGAAATGATAATCACCTTCGGAAAAACATCATGGTATCTTTCTTTGTGGCGTACCAGAGATTTAGGAATCCACAAGACAAGCGCAAGACCAAGACTCTAGAGGAATACGTGAGGCGAGACTTTCGCAGAATCCTCTCAGAAGAGTGGTAGCTCAAACTCGGGCATTAGTCACCTCGAAATAGGCTCTTTTTGCCTTCCTCCTAGCAACCGATAGTCCCTTCTCAGGTTACCCTATAGCATCCTTGTCAGTTGCAGCGCGGATCCCACGGCGAGAACCGCGCCCTGACCTCCCGGCCCCGAGCCTCGCGCTGCAACGCGGGGCCGGGGGGCCGGGGCTGCGCCGATGTGGCGCAGCGGAGGAAAGATGAAACTGAAAACACATCGGGCCGCAGATGTGTTCCCGCGCCTGGAAGGCGAAGAGTTCGAGCGCCTGGTTGGCAGCATCCGCGATCACGGCCAGCGGCATCCGATCATCGCTTGGAAGGGCCGGATCGTGGACGGCCGCAACCGCTTCCTGGCCTGTGAGCGGCTGAAGGTCACGCCGTGGGTGGAAGAGCGGGAGTTCGCCGACGATGCCGACGCGGCCCGGTTCGTGGTGGACAGCAACATCCACAGGCGTCATCTCACCGAGTCGCAGCGTGGCATGTTGACGGCCAAAATCGAGCAGATTTTCCAACCCGAGGCCGAGAAACGCAAGAAATCCGGCAAGAAGGGTGACCTTGGCGCAGATCTGCGCCAAGGTCGGGCCCTTGCCAAGGCAGCCAAGGCGGTCAATGTAAGCGAGAGCCTGGCGCGGTCGGCCAAGTACGTGACCAAGTACGGCTGCGAGGAGCTGGTGGAGCTGGTGGAGGCCGGCAAGGTCAAGGTGTCGGCGGCAAAGGATGTCGTCGAGGTACTGACACTGGCCGAGCAGCGGAAGCTCTGCAAGAAGGGCCCGAAGGCGATCACGGAGACTGCGGCCGACCTGCGGCAGTCCAAGCGAGAGGAGCGGGCCAGGAAGCGCGAGGCGGCGCAGCCCAAGCCGAAGCCAGACCCGGAGCCCGAGCCCCAGGAGTTCGAGTGCGATGCCTGCGGGAAAGACGTGCCCGCGGATGCCACGTCCTGCCCTCACTGCGGGACCGTGTTCGAGGAAGAGCAGCCCGAGAAGCCCAGTCGCAAGGTGATCGTCGGCGGGTCGAGCTGCGGCCGGCCCACCTGCAAGACCAAGATCGATCCCGATCAGTGCATCGAGGCAGACGGCCTGCGGTTCTGCAGCCTGTTCTGCCTGGTCCGCTACAAGATGGGGCACGTGGAATGGAAGCCGGCCAGGGTCAACCTGATCAACAAGCGCGGCGACTGGGAGGGGTTCTGGGAGAGCCTTGGGGTTCCCCTGTTCATGCTCGGGACGCTGCAGTTGCGGCTGCAGGACCTGAAGAAGTTCTGAGCAGGCCATGAGCAAAGAAAACGACGGCGGCGAAGTAGTAGAGGGACGGTTCGGCGAGCCGACCCTGCAGCCGAGACGCCAACCGCTCCGAACAAAGGGCGAGTGCCAGCACAACCGGGTCGAGGTCGGCATCGAGTATCTCCGGCGCGGATGGTCCCTGATACCGTGCTGCTCGCCGGCCCGGTGTGGCCCCGGTTGTCGAGAGCATGGGGCAGATTGCTCGAAGCCGGGCAAGCGGTCGCTCCTCAAGACGTGGGAGCGATACCAACGCACACGTCCGAGCGAAGCAACAGTCCTCAAGTGGTGGGACTGCTGGCCGAATGCAAACGTGGCTCTCATCACGGGCGCCGTCTCGGGTATCGTCGTCGTGGATTGTGATTCCCCCGAGACGATTAACGTTGCCGCAAAGATGCTCGGTGACACTCCCGCGCCTTCGGTGCTCACACACAGGGGCCAGCACTTCTACTTCGCGGCTCCGGCCGACGTGCGACTTTCAAACGCGGTTCGCATTGGTAGCGTGAAGGGCTTGGACTTCCGAGGCGAGGGCGGATACGTGATAGCGCCTCCCTCTTCTCATCCTGCCGGCGGTGTCTATCGGTGGCTGGTGGAGCCGGGCGTGGAACTGCCGCCGCTACCCGCGGCTCTGATCGAGATGCTTCCTACATCAGCACGCGGCCAGCGATCCTACCGGCTGCGACCGGAACTGCTCAAAGCTGCACTGGACAACCTGAGTAACGCGATCCGGCGACCAAATGGTGCTGTGTCGTGCTCTTGTCCTCACCCCGATCACGATGACATCCACCCATCAGCTGTGGTCCATCCGGACGGCACGCTCCACTGCACGAGCTACTGTGGCAAGCTTTGGCCCCCTCAAGAATGGTCTCGCTGGCCGGGTTGCGAATGGGCCCAGCCTTTCGTGCGCGACGCGACATCTGGGGCAAAGGCGAGGCGGACGGAAGCGGCGGTTGTTCCACGTGTGGCAATCAGGAACGCTTCGGAAGCGTTGAAGCCGCACCCAAACGTTGCCGCGATCCGGAAGCGAGGGGATGTATGGGATTTGACCGGCTGGGGCGGGCCGGCCGGCAATCTGGAGGCGCTCTGTCAGGCGATCAAGTCGGCGGCGGGCCCACTCGCGCAACGGGTTCTGCTCGCGTCGGTACTGCTTGCGCAGGTTGCGAGCGACCGGGGCCGCTTCCCCTACTCGGCGCCAAAGGTCGCGCTTGCGCTCGGCTACTCACCAGGACAGGACGGTCGCCCCAGTTCCCGCGTTCGCGACAAGGTTCACCAGACGTACGGCGCTCTGTGCAAGATCAAGGTCTGCTTTCGGTTCTCGGCACGGACGAGGGATTGGTTCAAGGGCTCGATCTTGACACCTCTCGGCAAGTACGGACAGGGCTGGCAGCTCGTACAGCTCCATCCCGGTATCTGGCATCAACTCGCTTCGGGCAGGGCTTGCGTCCCGATTGACCCACGGGCCCTCCAGCTTGAAGATTACGCGCTGTCCATGTTCCTGCTCGCCGTGTGGGAGACCGAGGATCGCGGGCGCGACCTGTCCGGTCCGCTCGATGTGCTAGCGGCCCGAGCAGGGGTCTGGAATGAGGCTCGCGCGAGCAAGGATCCGGGCCGACTTATCAAGACCTGGAAGCGCAGGCTCGCACGCATTCCTGCGCTCGGGCTGGCTGACATCGAGTGGCGGGAGACCGGCTCACGGCTACCGGACCTGACCATCCCGCTGCGGCCTGCGGGAGTGGGTGTCGCCTCGCGGAGGAGTGGGTGCGGGGTCGCGGAAAGCGCCTCTGGAAGCCTCTCACTTCCGACTACTTGAGAGAGCGTCCGGGGGACCATAGGGGGGAAGGGAGCGGATGGACTCTAGCAAACATAGGTACGAGAGTTGGACGCGTCGGGAGCAGTCTGCCCTCACGGGTAGCCGAGAAGGTCATGGCGAAGGCACAGCGCGAGGTTGACCGCCTGTCCGGGCAGGACGCGGGGATCGTGGCCATGCCCGCCGCGGTGAGCCGGTGGGCGCGGGCGATCCGCGCAGGAGCGAGATGAGAGACGCCCTACCAGCAGCGGCAGCCGATGCGCTGGCCGAGGACCTGGCCAGGCTCGCGCGCGCGTGGGGTATTGAAAAACGAGTGCGACAACTATTGGACCGTGGTACGGTGGACAGCACCGCTGTTTCGCCGTGCTGCGGAAAGGAGGAAGAATGGCACGGCGAAGAAGATTGGCGGTCTATCCGCCACGAAGACACCGAGCGAGATGGAGGATCGAGATCTGGGACGGAGTCACCGGGAGCCGCAGCCGTCCGAGCTTTGGTGGCGAGGAGGACGCTTGGCGAGGATACAAAGACGCCCTCAAGGAGGCGAGGCTGTACGAAGAGCCGACCCTCGGAGAGCTGATCGAGCTGTACCTCTGCCACGTGACCGAGCGGGGCAACAGGCCCGCGTCCGTCGCCACCACGGGCAAGCGGCTGCGCAACTTCCTGCGCGCCGATGCCCTGATCGTGTCGCAGCTCACGCCCAAGCGCTGCGAGGCGATGTACGTGCGTCGCCGCAAGGAGGTCAAGGTTGATACCCATCGCAACGAGCTGGCCGCGGTCAAGGCTTTCTGCCGGTGGCTGGTCAAGGAGGGGCACGTCAAGAGGTCTCCTGCCGAGGCGGTTGAACCCATCGGCCGGCGGCGAAAGGGCAAGAAGCAGCTCCGGCCGGGAGAGGCCGTCAAGCTACTGAACTTCGCCCTTGCCCGCTCGGCCGAGGGTGACGACGCGGCATTTGCGGCGGCCCTCGCCCTGGTGATGGGGCTGCGGTCCGGCGAGATCACGAGGCGAGTCGCCCGGGATGTGGACGGGCACGCGAGGCTGCTCTACATCGAGAACGCCAAGACCGAGGCCGGCAACCGGCGCGTCGAGATCCCAGACGTGCTGTGGCCGCACTTCGAGGCCAGGGTCGAGGGCAAGGGGCCCACAGATCCGCTCCTGCCCACGGACAACACCGAGGATGGATTCCACCGGCACGAGTGGCTGTGGAAAGCGACGCGGAAGATGTGCCTCGCTCTCGACCTGCCGGTGGTCTGCCCTCACGGCCTGCGCGGAACCCACAGCTCACTGGCGCAGGAGGCCGGTGCGACCGCGTACCTCGTGGCCCAGCAGCTCGGCCACGCCAACACCACGGTCACGCGTGAGCACTACACCGCGCCCGGAGTGACCGAGCAGCAGACGGCCCGGCGTGCGCTGAAAGTGCTCTCGGGTGGTCAGGAGAACTGAGAGGCCATGCGAAGAAGCGGGGGAAACTACGGCCGACCCTTTCCCCCAGGCCGAGATCTGCCCTGCGCGGCAGGTCCAACCCCGCGCGATCACTGTGCGCCTGTGGTGGCGGCGAATACCGGTGCCGAAACCGCAGGCTCCTGGCCCGGCGATTCCTTTTCTTGAAAATCACTCTGCGGGCTGTGCCGGAACGAATCCGTGCTCGCGGAGCGCGTCGAGGATCCGCTCCGCGACGAAGGCATGGCCCGCCTCGTTGTAGTGGCCCCTGGCGCGGTAGTAATCATTGACCGGCGCCAGGATGAACAGGGACCGTGCCTGTTCGGCCGGCAGCACCCGCATCGCCTCGGTCAGGTCCAGGTAGGCCAGCTCCCGGCGCCGGGCCTGCTCCCGCACCTGCCGCAGGGCCGGGCCCTGACGCGGGGGGGGGTGGTCGCGCAGGGTCGGCAGGTGGACCAGGAGCACCTTGGCGTTACGCTCGCGGCCGAGCGCGTCGATGCGGTCGACCAGCGCCCGGACCAGGCCGACGATCTCCCTTGTGTCGCTGGGCGGCGCATCTCCGGCCGAGCGGTCCGCCGAGACGTCCCGACCCAGGACCTTGAGGATCGCCAGGTCGTGCAGGAACCCGCCGGCATCCGGGTCGGATGCAACGGGCACCGGCACGTTCTCGACCGAGATCTGGCCGTCGCGCAGGCGCAGCACCGGCTTGCCGAACCCACGAAAGTTCGACCGCATGCGCCGGAAATCGGCGGCGATGAAGGCGAAGACGTGAATGTCGTGCTTCAGCGCGGCCCCGTCGCGCTCGTACCATAGAAAGCTCTGATCCACTCCGTACCCGCCCTGGCCCATGTTCACCGCCTCGATTCCGGGATCGAGCCGGGCCAGCCGGTTGCACCAGGCATCGTCGTTGCTCACGCCGTACCCCAGCGTGAAGGAGTCGCCCGAGCAGATCACGCGGATCTTACCCGCGGGGACCTCCGGCGCGAAGTCGGCCTCGTTGCGGAACCGCTGGCCGTTGGTGCGCAGGAAGATCCCGGGGCCGTACATGTCGTCGATGACGACGTTCTTGCGGTTGATCCAGCCGAGCAAGGGATCATACTCGGCGTGCAGGCGCTCGGCCGGTACCCTTTTCTGACCCTGCTGGCGGGGTGTCCCGTTGCAGGCCAGGTACACCCGGGAGCCGCCCTCGACGAGCAGGGCCAGCAGCACCAGGACCAGTGCGTTCACTGCGATCAGCTTTGCCGCCTGCCTGGGATCGAACACGCGCGAGTTACCCTCCGGTCGGTCAGTCCGGCCTCCAGCGGTGCCCGCAGATATCGCATTCCCAGGTGTTGTGCGCCACGATCAGCGGCACGCCGAGCAGCAGCACGCCAAAGAGCTTGAGCAGCGGGCCCAGGCGGCGGCGGTGCACGTTGCCCACCCCGCAGCTCGGACAGCGCATGGTGCCGTCATAGGGCATGGGCGGCGCTGCCATTGCAGGCGGCGTGTACGCCTCGGTCGGCGGCGCCTCGGGTTGCGGAGCAGGCTCGGGGCCGGGCCACGCCGCGTCGTCGGCCGCGTCACCGGGCACGCCGGTCAGGGCCTCGTGCTCCAGATCCTCGAGCGCGATCTCGATGCCCTCGAAGTCGGCGCCGCCCCGCTCCAGCACCTCGAGCGCGTCGTCCACGTCCGCGGCCCGCACCTGCACCCGCACCTGATCCGGCCGGCCCACGCCGAGATACCCGTGCGAGTGCTCGCCGATGACAAAGGCCTCGATACCCTCGCCGGCGAGGCGCATCCGCAGCAGGTGCGCCTCGTGCGGGAAGATGAAGCGGCCGATCGTGACCATGTCGTCGGACATTGGCGCATCATAGCACGGGCTTGTTCTTGATATTAGTCGTTGTATTTGGTCTGAATTTGGTTTATATATGGTTTTTGTATGGGGCGTCAGGAGGAAGAGATGAACCATCTGCACATCCTGGTATCCGAAGATATCGTGCCGCTGGGCCAGTTCAAGGCTCAGGCCGCGGGCCTGCTCAGACGCATCGGTGAGTCGGGTCAGCCCCTGGTCATCACTCAGAACGGCAGGCCAGCCGCGGTGATGCTCTCGCCCGCCGAGTTCGACCGGATGCAGGAGCGGCAGCGCTTCCTCGAGGACATCGCGGCCGGCCTGGCAGACGCCGAGGCGGGCCGGGTGATGAGCACCGACGAGGTGAAGAAGCGGCTAGCAGCGAGACGAGCCGAGCGTCGGGCCGAATGAGGATCGTCTGGACCGCGCGCGCGTACGAACGCCTCGACGAGCTCGAGGCCTTTATCGAACGCGATGACCCGGTTGCTGCCGAGCGCCTCATTGCGCGACTCGTCGAGCGCACCGAGGCGCTCGCCGAGTTCCCGCAGCTCGGGCGCGTGGTGCTCGGTTACCCAGGCGCCGGGTTGCGCGAATTGGTCGAAGGGAACTACCGTATCGTGTACCGCATCCGGGAGGACGTGGTGGAGGTGCTGACCGTGTTCGAGGGCCACCAGCGGCTGCGCGAGGACGAACTCGGCGAGGAGCCGTCGTGAACCGCGCCAAGGTCGTGCTGACCATCGGGGTGGTGGGCTGGCTGCTGTACAACTTCGTGTACATGCGCCCGTACGGCGGCGAGTCAGCGCCGCCGGTCGACCTGACCCGGGATCCGGTCCAGGTCGAGCAGGGCGCGCCCGAGACGGTCAGGATTGAGCGCCACGGCAAGCCGTACCTGGTCGAGAAGCACCACCGCTACGAGATCCAGGGCCACGTGCTGATGGCCTCGAGCTACTCCATCTTCTACACCAGCGAGTTCTTCCCCGTGGACCTGGGCCTGATCTGGGGAGACCGGGTCGAGCACGTGCTCGACAACTACGACTTCAACCAGGGCGGGCGCTGGCTGTTCTGGCAGAGCCGCGGGCCCGTGCCCAAGGCCGAGATCGAGTATCTCAAGACCCACATCTCGAACAGCCATCTGCTGCCGGCCGAGGGCAACTGGAACGTGGAGAAGGCCGTCCGCTGGATCGACCGCGGCGATCTCGTGCGGCTCAAGGGGTATCTCGTCACGATCAAGCACGCCAGCGGCAAGAACTACATCCGCAGCAGCACCACCCGCGACGACAAGGGTGATGGCGCCTGCGAGGTGATGTGGGTCGAGGAGGTGCAGATCGGCGACACCGTGTACCGCTAGGCATGCTTTGCCCGGGAGCGCGGCTTGCGCTAAAGTCGACCCGATGAGACGGATCCTGCCCCTGCTCCTCCTGTTGCTGCTCGGTTGCGAGACCGACGTGATCGAGCTGTTGCCCGACGAGTCGCCGATCGACGGGGACGCGGATTCGGATCTGGATCTGGACACCGACTCGGACACGGATACGGATACGGACACGGACGCGGACGCGGACGCGGACGCGGACGCGGACGCCGATGCCGATGCGGACACGGATGCCGACGCAGACACGGATATCGATACGGACACGGACACGGACACGGATGTGGATTCGGATGCGGACGGGGACGCCGACGCGGATGGGGACGCCGAACCCGACGCCGAGGGCGAGGAGATCGATCTCGACGACGTGGGGCCCTGCGCTCGGGCCTGCTACCTGCTCGACGACTGCGGCATGCTGAACCTCGAGGGCCTGCCCTTTGCGGCCACGCTCGAGGATTGTCTGGCCTTCGCCGACAACATGTTCTGCGACCAGATGCTCAGCGTGCTGCCGTACGGTGCCTGCCTGCTGGATGCGCGCACCTGCGAGGATCTCAACCAGTGCTTCTGACACGGCGGTTCGCCGGCTGCGCGTCACCGGCGTTTGACAGCGCCCTCGTCACTGCCTAGCATCCGACTCACGCTATCGCAGGAGCCCCTCATGATACGCACACGATTCTTCGCGCTGCTCGTAGCCTGCCTGGCCCTCGTCGCCTGCGACGAGGCCGGACCGGACGAGGCCGCGCCCGGCGAGCCCGGCCCCTTCGCCAACCTGGGCCAGGTCCTGGCCCTCGGTCCGGCGGCCGAGGCGCTGCAGGAGCAGGGGACAAAGCCGCTCAAGCCGGCGCAGATCCCGGGGGTGGCCGACGCGCTCGGGCAGCGCAGCGATCGAGCCCTGGCCGAGGCGCTGAACGCGGCCGGTATCGAGCACGTGGTGGTCGACCCTGCGGCCTCGACCCGTGCGCCGATCCCGCCGGACACGGTGTTCCACCGCTTCCCCCTGCTCCGGGCCATGGCCCACTTCAGCGCGCGGCTGATCGCCGAGAAGCTGGTGCTCTACGATCGCATAGCGCCCTTCCCCGAGATCCCGGTCACGGCCCGGGCCGCGTTGCTCGAGATCGCCCGCGACGTGATGAAGGGCGGCAAGGGCGAGCTTCCCGCGGGCTCGCCCGGGATCCTGACCCGCAAGGGCGAGTGGGAGATGAACATCTGCCTGCGCCCGCGCGGTCGCCACCTGGGCTTCCATTATGCCAAGGCCAACACGCTGGCCGAGGTTGCGCGCCGGCTGGGCAAGAGCGCGCGCAATGCCTACGAACGCAAGGGGCAGCACAAGCGCTACGGGCCGCTCGAGAAGGCGCTGGACAAGGACCTGACCATCGAGCTCGAGGTGATGCACGACTTCGGACGCCTCGAGGGCCCGCGGGACCGGGAGCTGCTGTGGCGGACCCTGGAGCCGGGCCTGTACGGCGCCCATATCCAGAACGGGGAGCGCAACTTCGTGATGCCGCCGTGGTACTCGGTGGCGCGGAACAAGGATTCGGTGTGGGACTTCCTCGACGCCCTGATCAAGTGGGCCAAGCTGGACGAGCAGGTCTACTTTCGCGAGAACTTCCCGATCCGCCGCTTCCGCGCCGTGCACTGGCGCGAGAACGGCCCGGGCGGACCGCCCCAGGCCCTGGCCCGCGCCTTCCCCGAGCCGCCGGCGATGAAGGATCTGAGCCGCGAGAGCGTGAAGCGGTCGCTGCGGGCCCTGGCCGACTGGATCTCGGTCAACCAGGTCAAGCCCTCGGGCCGCTACGTGTACCGCTACTTCCCCTCCACCGACAGCTACAGCAAGGACCGCGAGTTCAACTTCGTGCGGCATTGCGTGGGTATCTTCGGAATGTGGCTGGCTCACACCGTGGATCCCCAGCCCCGGGACCTGAAGACGATCGAGGCCGGGTACCGCTACATCGACAGGAGCCTGAAATGGGGCGGGCCGCCGCCGCGGGCGGACGGCACGCTCGATACCTCGGCCACCGAGTGGATGGGCAAGCCCCTGCCCGGCAAGGACGTGGCCCTGCTGATCTACGACCCGGACGAGGGCGCGGCCACGGCCAAGATGGGCGCGGCCGCGGTGACGATCCTCGGGCTGACCCAGGCCGAGCAGGCCGGTGTCAAGCTCACGCCCGAGCGGGAGAAGCTGCTGCGCGGGCTGGCCGGCTTCCTCGAGTACATGCAGCGGCCCGACGGCAGCTTCAATCACTATTACTCGGCGCAGGGGTCGAGCTTTTACGGACACCGCAACTCGATCTATCCCGGCGAGATCCTCTACGCCGTGGCGCGGCTGCACGGCCGGTACAAGGACGTCGACGGCGACAAGTGGAAGACGATCTTCCGTCAGTCGATGAAGACCAACATGGAGTGGTTCAAGGAGCGCATGGTCCAGCGCCGGCCGGACGGGCTGTACGAGGAGCGGCTGCGCAAGGACCTGGTGCAGTTCCAGCCGTGGATTGCGATGTCGATGGAGGAGATGCACCGGCACGACCCGGACCCGATCTATCTGGAGAACTCGAACCTGGTGTCCGAATGGATCATCGACAGCTATCAGTACACGCCCGAGCGGGCGCCGTACCCGGACTATGTCGGCGGGTACTTCAAGGTGCACGACGAGCTGCCCGCGATGCACACCTTCGTGTACACCGAGGGCACCGCGGCCAGCTACATGCTGGCCAAGCGCGCCGGCGCCGATCGGAAGCGGCTCGACAGGTTCCGCGCCTCGGCGCTGGCCTCGGCGCGCTTCATCATGCAGCAGCAGGTGATGCCGGGCCGTAACGACTACTTCTACAGCAACCCCGGGCGGGCGGCGGGCGGCGTGCGCTACTGCCTGAACCACAACAAGCAGCGCATCGATTACGAGTACCACGCGATGAGCGCGCTGTACCGGGTGTACCAGAGCATGTCCGACGAGGACTATGCCTGGGGCGCGGGCCTGTCCGTGCCGAGCTGGGACTGATTCAGGTTCACCTTCGTCTCCGTACCAGGGCCAGCACCAGCAGCGAGGCGAGCCAGGAGAGCGGCCCACCCTGTCGTGCGCCGCACCCGCAGCCTCCGGTCACCCGGCCGAGCGGGTCAGCGGGATCCTCGACCTGCTCCGCCTCGCAGATCCCGTCCGCCGCGCAGACCGCGCCCGCCGGGCACTCACCGTCTTCGGAGCAGGACAGGGTCTGGCAGGCTCGGTCGTTGCAGACCGTCGCGCCCTCGCAGTCGTCGTGCGCCACGCAGCCCGGCAGGCACACCGATGGCTGCCCCGGAATCTCGGCGCAGCTCTGGCCGACCTCGCAGTCCGAGTCCACGCTGCACAGCGCGGCGCAGAAGATCTCGCCTCCGGCGTCCGGGCCGAAGCAGTGGCGATGGGTGCAGTTCAGCGACTCGCTGCAGGCCGCGCCCTCGGGGTTGTCCAGGCCCAGCCGGGCCACGGTCACCGCCCGGGCCGCGTTGATCCGGCCGTACCCGTACTGCTCGTGCCAGCCCTTCTCGTCGTAGCTCACGCCGCCGACCTTGTCCGCGGTGCCCTCGATGATGCGCCGCGCCTCGCTCGCGGTGAGATCGGTGTTGGCCGAGAAGATCAGGCCCAGCACGCCGGCCGCGATGGGACAGGATGCGGACGTGCCGTTGAAGTACGCGGTGTAGTCGCCGGCCGCGTCCGGCTCCTCGCGGTCGGACTTGCGATCCCCTTGGGGATCGACCAGGTAGTAGAATCCGTCGCGCGACATGCCGCGATCGCCGGGCAGGTCCGCGGTGAAGATCGCGATCCAGTCGGTCTGGCTGAAGCTCTCGCTGGGCGCCACCAGGTCCAGGGCGGCGCCGAAGTTGGAGTAGAACAGCCACTCGTCGGTCCGGCCGGTGGCGCCCACCGCGATCGCCTCGGCCAGCATCGGCAGCTCGTGGTCGCCGATTGCCCGGCCATCGTTGCCCGAGGCGAACAGGGTCAGCGCGCCCTGGCCCTCGCGGGCGTCGGACAGCGCCCGCCGGACCGCGTCGTGGATCGGCGTCAGATCGAGATGCTGGGCCTGCTCCTCGCGGTAGCCCCAGCTCGCCGAGATGACCCAGGCGTCGTTGTCGGTGGCGTGGTCGATCGCCCGCCGGGCCGAGGAGATGGAGATGCCACCGGGATCGATCGCACGCACCGGCATCAGCGAGCAGCGCGGGCACAGGCCGGCCATGCCCTCAGCGTTGTCGATCGCGGCCGCGATCGTGCCCGAGCAGGCCGTGCCGTGCGCGTCGAATGCGGTGTCGCCGGGCACGGGATCGCTGCTCTGGGTGATCGAGTTGTACGGCGCCGCGATCCGCGAGCCGTCGAACTCTGGGTGGCCGAGCTCCACCCCGGTGTCGATCACGGCCACCTTGACCGCGGGATCGCCGAGGGTGATGTCCCAGGCGGCCTCGGCGTGCAGGTGCGCGTCCGAGTCGTCGCGGCCGCAGTACCACTGGTACTCGTAGTACGGGTCCGCAGGTGCGTGGTACAGCTCCACGCGGGCGATGAAGTCGGGCACGGCCCAGGCGATGTCCGGATGCATCTGTGCTCGCTCGGTGGCGGCCAGCACCGCGGCCGGGGAGCGCGCCCGGGCCAGCCAGGTCGCGCCGTGCTCGCCGAGGCGCTCGATCGGCTCCAGGCCGATCGCGGAGAGGATCGCCACCGGCGGCGATCCCGCAGGCGATCGCAGCTCGACGATGACCTCGCGCTCCAGGGCAAAGGTCAGCTCCGTGTCCGGCACCCGGAAGATCATCCGCTCCGCCGTCGATTGCGGTGCCAGCGGCAGCGCGACGCGCTCGCCAAGGGCGTTGCGGTACGCCGGTGTCGCGGCTGCCGCTGTCGCTCCGGCCGAGGCGATGACGATGGCGAGCAATGCGGCGATGCGATGAGGCATGGCGTTGATCTCTGGACTCCCTGGCTGCCATTCTCCCCCCTCGGCCGGGAGGAACGCAACCACGAGCACCGTCCGGCTGGCTAGGGCTCCAGCAGCCGCTCTCGCATCCGCGCGTAATCACAGAGCGCGGCCAGGGCCCTGGCCGCGCGCTCCGGGCTGGGCAGCACGGCCACACCGGTGCGCTGCGCGACCTGGATGAACACGTCGCTCCGGCTCCTGAAGCTGAAGCCGATCAGCGGCTTGTCGTGCGCCTCCACGATGGCTGCCAGCGCTCGCGTCATCTGCTCGATGTACTGCGCGGCCCGGGCCTCCACGGTGTCTTCCGGCCCGCCCATGGCGGAGACGATGCGCTCCACGTGCTCGGTGGGGATCATCATGTACATCAGCAGGGCATCGGCCTCCTCGGCCTCGATCAGGGCCTCGGGGATCAGCTCGTAGTAGTCGAGCGGGTTGCGAGAGAAGGTGATGTCGATCGGGTTGTTCTGGCTGCCCGTGGACGGGAAGGCGGGTGCGAGTCGCGCGCGGGTGGCCGCGGAGGCGGGCGGCAGGTCGAGGCCCAGGCGCCCGCAGGCGTCGGCCGCGGCCGCGCCCGGACCCCCGGAGTGGGTCTGGATCAGCACCCGCCTGCCGCGCGGCAGCGGGCAGGTGGCGAGCACCGAGCACAGGTCGAACAGCTCCTCGATCGAGCGCGCCCTCGAGATCCCGGCCTGCCGGAAGACCCCGTCGTACAGCCGGTCCGGCCCGGCCAGCGCGCCGGTATGGGACAGACTGGCCTGCCGGCCCGCTGCGGAGCCGCTCACGTAGTACGCCACGATTGGCTTGTGCGGCGTGATCGCCTGCGCGGCCTCGAGGAAGGCCCGGCCGCGGCGGATGCCCTCGATGTACAGGGCGATCACCCGGGTGTCGGGATCCGCGGCCAGATACTCCAGGCAGTCCACCAGGTCGACGTTGGCCTCGTTGCCCACGCTGAAGGCCGTGGAGTAGCCCAGCCCGAAGCGCTTGATGTAGTCGAACATCTGGGTCACGAAGCTGCCGCTCTGGGAAACCATGCCGATGCAGCCCGGCTCGCCGAGGTACGGCAGGAAGGTCGTGTTCAAACCCAGACGCGGATTGACCGCGCCGAGGCAGTTCGGCCCGAGGAAGCGCATCTCGAACCGCTCCGCGATCTCGGCCAGCCGCCGCTCGAGCGCTGCGCCCTCCTGGCCCAGTTCCTTGAACCCGCCCGAGATCACGATTGCGCGGCCGATGCCCTTCTGCCCGCACTGCTCGAGCACCTCGGGCACCACGCGGGTGGGCAGCACCAGCACGGCCAGGTCGGGAACCTCGGGCAGGTCGAGCACGCTGGAATACGCCTCGAGGCCCTGGACTTGGGTCTCCGTGGGGTGCACCGGATACACCGCGCCCCGATAGCCCATGGAGAGCAGCGACTTGAGCTGCGATGTGCCCATGGCCGTGATATCGTTGGAGGCGCCGAAGAAGGCGATGCTCCGGGGGGCGACCAGGCGGTACAGCGGGTTTTGCTCCAGCGTCATCAGGGGTGTTCCGGGAGGCGGTTCATTCCTGGTTGCGCCGGTGCACGGCCAGCACTCCGGCCTGATCCCTGGGAAAGACCAGCACCTCCTCCACGTTGACGTGCTCGGGCGTGGTGGCCGCGTACCGGATCGCCTCGGCAATGTCCTCGGCGTGCAGCGGGGTCAGCCCGTCATAGGTGGTGTCTGCGCGCTCCTTGTCGCCGTGGAAGCGCACCGTGGAGAACTCGGTATCGACCATGCCCGGCGAGATCAGGGTCACGCGGAGCGGAGTGCCCAGCACGTCGAGGCGCAGCCCCCGGGTGATCGCGGCCACCGCGAACTTGGTGGCGCAGTACACGGCGCCGCCCGGGTACACCTCGTGGCTGGAGATGCTGCCCAGGTTGATCACCTGTCCTGAGCCCCGCTGCAGCATCAGCGGCACGGTGTACCGGCTGACGTAGAGCAGCCCCTTGACGTTGGCGTCGATCATCTCCTCCCAGTCCGAGATCTTGCCCTGGTGCAGGGGATCGAGGCCGCGGGACAGGCCTGCGTTGTTGACCAGGATGTCGACCTCGGGCGGCAGCGATGCGATCGCGGCCTCGACCGTGTCGTGATCGCGCACGTCGAGCTGCAGCGACCGCGCCTCGGGCGCACCGAGCTCGAGGCACTCCGCGGCCACGGCCTCGACCTGCTGGATCCGCCGCGCCATCAGCACCAGGCCGGCGCCCTCCCCGGCCAGCGCCCGGGCCGTGGCCTGGCCGATGCCCGCGCTGGCGCCGGTGATCCAGGCGGTCTTCCCCTCGAGTCGTCGCGCCATCGTTTCTCCTCCGGTTGATGCATCCACGATCAGCAGCCAATACGTCCAATACGTCTGGCCATGGTGGGCGTCAAGGCCCGGGAAGCAGGGCCTGCAAAATCCCGGCGGATGTGAAGGGGAACCCTGCAAGAAAGCACATGAAGGGACGGAATCTCCCATGATTTTGACGAAGGGAGCAGGAATCAGCACATCAGGTGTTCGACAACCCTCTCCGCGATCCGCTCGGACTCGACGATGCACTTGTTCATGGCGATGCCGTGCAGCGCGTTGCCCGTGATGAAGAGCCCGGGCCGCTCGGCAACGGCCGCCTCGGCCCGGGCCACGCGCGCCTGGTGGCCGATCGTGTACTGCGGGATCGCGCGATGATGCCGGAACACCGCGGTCAGCTCGGGACGACCGCGTAGCGCAAGCGGCGCCTTCAGCTCGTCGAGCACGAGCTCGACGATGTCGCGGGTCTCCACGCAGAGCGCCTCCGGGTCGTGCACGCCGCCCACGATCGCCTCCAGCAGCACGTGTCCCTCTGGAGCCCGCCGCGGAAAGGTGCTGGAGCTGAAGCGCACACCCAGGGTGCGCAGCCCCTCGCGGCGTGGCGCCAGGAAGCCGAAGCCTTGCAAGTCGTGACCCACGTGCTGGCGTAGAAAACCCAGGCCGAGCACCACGGCGCTGGCGTACGGGATCTCGGCCAGGGACTGCTGCGCCCGGGGCGCGACGTGGCGCAGCACCCAGGCGGCCGCGTACGCGGGCACGGCCAGCACCGCCGCGTCGGCCCGTGTCTGCTCGAAGCCCACGTCGAAGCGCTCCAGGTACCGACGGCTGTTGACCTGCTCGCCGCGTGACAGCAGCAGGAGGTACTCCGCGCCTCGGCGTTCGAGGCGCTCGACCCGCGTGCCGGTCTGCACGGCCGGGCCTAGCTCCTCGGCCAGGGTTCGGACCAGGGTGTCGATGCCGTCCTGGAACGAGGCCAGTTGACCGCGGGGCTGGCCGGTCTGGCCCAGGTCCTCGCCCTTGGCCTCGCGCTCCCGGGCCAGGGCGGCCTGGCCGTTGAGCAGGCTGCCGTACTGCTGCTCGATCTCGACGATCCGCGGGAAGGCGGCCTCTATCGACAGGCTGTGGGTGTCGCCGGCATAGATCCCCGAGACCATGGCGTCGATCATGCCCTCGGTCACCTCGGAGCCGAGGCGCCGGGTGACGAACTGGTGCACGGTCTCCTCGAGCTCGGCGGACGCCGGCCTGACGAACTTCTCCAGCGGCACGCGCAGCCGGCCGCGCAGCGAGATCAGCGGCGAGAGGAGGAATCCGGGCGGCGAGGTGGGCAGCGGCACCAGCCTACCCCTGCGGAACAGAAAGCGCGTCTTGGAGTCGGGGCTGGCCGGCACCAGTCGCTCCACCAGGCCCAGGTCCGCGACCAGTCGTTCCGTGGCCGGCTCGTTGTCGAGGTACCCGTTGGGTCCGCTCTCGATCAGGTATCCCGCCATGCGCTCGCTGCGGATCTTGCCCGTGGGCCGGTCCGCGGACTCGTACACGACAAGCTCGTGCTCGACGCCGCTCGCGCGCAGGCCGCGGCGGATGCGGTACGCCGTGGCCAGGCCCGAGATGCCGCCGCCGATGATAGCGATGCGCTTCATTGCAGCGCGGCCTCGGCGATGTCGGCCAGGGCCTCGATGAAAACGGGCCGGTCGTTGAGCGCGGCGCAGCGTGTGTACTGCGTCACCCCGGCCCGCTCAGCGTCCTGCTTGAGCTCGATGTCCAGGTCGTACAGCGTCTCCAGGTGATCGGAGACGAAGCTCACCGGCACCACCACGACCGTCTTCACGCCCTTGCTGCCCAGGCGCGCGATCTCCGCGCTCGTGTCCGGGCCGAGCCACTTGATCGGCCCGACCCGGCTCTGGTACGCGTTGCTGTAGGCTCCCTGCCAGTCGATCTCCCGCAGCACCGCGTCCGTGGTCTTGAGGATCTCGTCCGGGTACGGATCGCGTTGGCGCACCAGCTTGAGCGGGATGCTGTGCGCGGCGAACAGCAGATGCGCGGACTCCTGCGCCGCAGCGGGCAGCGCGGCCAGCGCATCGCGCACCGTGGCGACGAGCGCCGCGATGTATCCCTCGTGCGTGCACCAGGGCTTGGGCAGCTTGAGCTCCGGCGTGTCCTCGGTGCGCGCGGCCTCCAGGTCGGCCAGGGCCGAGCCCGTGGTCACCCGCGACTGCTGGGGATAGAGCGGCAGCACTGCGGCGCGCTCGATGCCGTCGCGCTGCATCGCCTCGAGTACCTCACGGCAGCGGGGGCCGAGGTACCGCGCAGCCAGGTACGGTCGCGCCGGCGTGCCGCGCCGGGTCAGCGCCTGGGCAGCGCCCGTGACCTGGCGCATCGAGATCGCCATCAGCGGTGAGGCCCCGCCAATGGCCTGGTACCGTTCCAGGGCCTTGGGCAGGCGGCGCCGGGCAATCAAGGGCCCGAGCAGCTTCTGCGCGGGGAGCTTGATCATATCGCGGTCGCTGAACAGCTCCCCGAGGAAGGGCTTGACCTCGGCCTCGGTGCTGGGGCTGCCGAGGACCAGTCCGAGTACGCCGATCATCAGACCACCGTGGAGTAGCGGTGCCGCTCCGGGTCGGCCGCCTTGCCGTGGAGGTACGCGTCGAACGCGGCCGCGGCCAGCCGCACCAAGGGCCAGGCCTCCTCGGACAGGCGCACCGCCTCGTCGTCCGTCGAGACGAAGCCCTCGGAAACCAGCTCGTCGAGCCGCGCGAGGTCCTCGCCAAAGGTCTCCTCGAAGGGCGCCACCTCCGGGAAGCGCGCCTCGATCTCGGCGAAGCGAACGATCGAGTTGCACATCAGCGATTCCACGATCGCCCGCCGCGCCCGGTCGTCGTCATCGAGCACGAAGCCGCGTGCAGTGGCCAGACCAGACGCCGCGGTTCGCGCGTGGTATCCGTCGAGCGCCTTCTCGTTCTGCGCGTAGCAGCCGGCCACGTCCGAGATCCCGGACACGCCAAGGGCGATCAGGTCCTCGGCAGGCAGCGAGGTGTAGCCCTGGAAGTTGCGGCGCAGCCGGCCTTCGCGCTGGGCCAGGGCCAGCTCGTCTTGGGCCCTCGCGAAGTGGTCCATGCCGATGCGCTCGTACCCCGAGGCGGTCAGCCGAGCCACGGCGTCGGCATAGAGCCGCACCCGCAGATCCGCGCCGGGCACCGTGTCCGCGGCAATGCCCTGCTGGTTTGGCCGCAGCTCGGGGAGATAGGCGAAGCCGAAGAGGGACAGCCGGTCCGGTCCCAGCTCCACCACCGCTGCGAGGGTCTGCTCCAGGCTCTCGCGGGTCTGACCGGGCAGCCCGTACACCAGGTCGAAGTGCACGCTCTCGAAGCCTCGCGCGCGGCAGGCCGCGTACGCCTCGCGGGTCTGGGCCTCGGTCTGACCGCGCCCGATCAGCCGCTGCACGCCAGGATCGAGATCCTGCACGCCGAGGCTGATCCGGTTGAAGCCCAGGTCCTTCAGCGTGTCGAGCTGTGCGCCGGTGAGGAAGCAAGGATCGAGCTCCACGCCGATCTCGGCCCCCTCGCCGATCTCGAAGCTTTCCTGCTGCGCGCGGAAGGCCAGCTCGAGCTCGCCGGGATCGAGGTAGTTCGGGGTTCCGCCGCCCCACTGCACCTGCTGCACCTGCCTCCGCTCGCCGAGCCGGCCGGCCACGGCCCTGATCTCGGCGGCCACGTCCTCGAGGTACCTGACCACCGCCCCGGACCCGGGGTTGCCCAGCGAGTGGCAGCCGCAGTACGTGCAGCGTCGCCGGCAGAAGGGCAGGTGCAGGTACAGCGCGAGCGGGACTTCGACGCCGGCCGTTGCGGCGCGCTGCAAGGCGGCCGCGTAATGCTCGGCGTCGAGTGGATGGAAGTGATTGGCCGGCGGGTAGCTGGTGTAGCGCGGTGCGGGCCGGTCGAAGCGGGCCAGGGTCCGCACCAGGGCCTCGGCCTGCATCAGCTCTCCTCGGCCTCGGAGAGCTCCCACACGGTCTGCACCAGGTAGTCCACCAGGTCCGGATCGGTCTGGGGCATCACGCCGTGGCCCAGGTTGAAGACATGCCCTGGCTCGCCGCCGGCCTGGTCCAGCACGGACTCGGCCTTCTTGCGCACCACCTCGGGCGAGGTCAGCAGCACGGCCGGGTCGAGGTTGCCCTGCAGCGCGACCTTCGGCCCGAGCGCCTCGCGTGCGGTATCCAGATCGCAGAGCCAGTCCATGCCGTACCCGGTGGCGCCCACCTCGTGCAGCTTCGGCAGCAGCAACGAGGAGCCGCGGGCAAAGTAGATCGTGGGCACATCGAGGCGCCCCATGGCCTCGGTGATGCGCCGGGCATGCGGCATGGCAAACTGGCGCCATAGCGGCAGGGTGAGCACGCCGGCCCAGGTGTCGAAGAGCTGGACCACCCGGGCGCCGGCCGTAACCTGCAGCTGCAGGAGTGCCACCACCGCGTCGCTCAGTCGTCTGAGCAGCACCTCGGCCGTCTCCGGATCCCGCAGCAGCAGGGCGCGCGCCGCGGCCAGCCCGCGCTCTCCGCGACCTTCCATCAGGTAGCTGAGCAGGGTGAAGGGCGCGCCGGCAAAGCCGATCAGCGGCACCTCGGCCGGGAGCTCGGCCACGGTGGCGCGGATCGCCTCGGCCACGAAGCCGAGGTCGGCCTCGGGCTCGACCACGCGCAGGCGCCGCAGGTCGCGGCGGCTGCGGTACGGATGCTCGATCACCGGCCCGGAGTCGTCGAAATGCACGCCCACGCCCATCGCGTCGAGCACCAGCAGGATGTCGGAGAAGATGATCGCGGCGTCCAGGCCGAAGCGGCGGATCGGCTGCAGCGTCGCCTCGATGGCCAGCTCGGGCGTGCGGCAGAGCTCGATGAAGCTGTGCTGCTCGCGCAGGGCCTGGTACTCGGGCAGGTACCGCCCGGCCTGGCGCATCAGCCAGATCGGCGTGCGCTCCACGGGCTCGCAGCGGAGCGTCCTGAGCAGGAGCGGTTCTTGCACGTTCACTCTCAACCCGTCAGGCGCGGCGACCAAGGTCGCCGCGCGTCGTTGGTTTTTAGTTCGTGGTTCCTTGTATCAAGTCTGCTCCCCGAACCAAAGACCAATGACCAGCAACGTCGCGCCGCTGGCGGCGCAACTACTCCACCCCCTTCATTGCCTCCGCAGCGGCCTTGATCACCTGATCGACCTCCGTCTCGCCGTGAGCCAGGCCAAGGAAGCCCACCTCGTACGCCGAGGGTGCGGCGTACACCCCGGCCTGGAGCAGGTGCGCGTGGTACGCGGCGTACCGGGCGGCCGCCGCGTCGTCGGGGCGGTGCGTCCGCGGGAGCTCGGCGCCGGCAAAGCAGATCCACAGCACCGAGCCCATGCGGGCCACGCCGGCGTCCAGCCCGGCCGCCGCGATCCCGTTCTGCAGGCCCTGCTCCAGCTTTTCGCCCAGGGCTTCCAGGCGCGGGTACGCGTCCTCGTCCAGCAGGTCCAGGGTCGCGGCGCCCGCGGCCATGGCCAGCGGGTTCCCGGACAGGGTGCCGGCCTGGTAGATCGGCCCGTCCGGGGCCAGGCGGTCCATCAGCTCGGCCGGTCCGGCCACGGCGCCCACTGGCAGGCCGCCGCCCACCACCTTGCCCAGGGTGACCAGGTCCGGCCTGATCCGGTACAGCTCGGACGCGCCACCCCGGGCCACGCGGAAGCCGGAGATCACCTCGTCGAAGATCAGCAGCGCACCGTGCTGCTGGCACAGCTGCTTCAGCTTCTGCAGGAAGGCGGGTCGCTGCAGCAGCAGGCCCGCGTTGGCCGGCACCGGCTCGATCAGCACGGCCGCGATCTCGGCGCCGTGCTCGCTGAAGGCCTGGTCCGCGGCCTCGTCGCTGTCCAGGGCCAGCACCAGGGTGTCGGCCACGGCGCCCCGGGTCACGCCCGCGGTGGCGGGCAGGCCCAGCGTGGCCAGGCCCGAGCCGCCGGCCGCGAGCAGGGCGTCGGAGTGGCCGTGGTAGCAGCCGGCAAAGACCACGATCTTCTCGCGGCCGGTTGCGCCGCGCGCCAGCCGCACCGCGGTCATCACCGCCTCGGTGCCCGAGTTGACGAAGCGCACCTTGTCGGCCACGCCGATGCGCTCGGTGACCCGCCGGGCCAGCTCCAGCTCGAGCGGGCAGGGCGCGCCAAAGGTGGTGCCGCTTCTAGCGGCCTCGCACACCGCCTGCACCACCCGCGGGTGCGCATGGCCCGCGATCAGCGGACCCCAGGAGCCGACCAGGTCGATGTACCGGTTGCCGTCCGCGTCGAACACGAACGGTCCCTCGCCGCGGACCAGCACGCGCGGCGTGCCGTCCACCGAGCGAAAGGCCCGCACCGGCGAGTTCACGCCGCCGGGCAGGAGTCGGCACATGGCGTCGTACAGCGTGCGGGACTCGTCGGTTTGCATGGAAGCCTTGCTCCTTTGGCGCGGCGGCAGGGCCGCCGCGAGTTGAAAGTCGAAAGTCAAAAGTCAAAAGGCGACCGGCGACCGTCACTTTCGACTCTCGTCTTTTGACTCTCGACCATCCTCACAACCATCCCCCGGCCAGCGCCTCGCGCGCGTGATAGGTGATGAGCACGTCCGCGCCGGCACGGGCCATGGCGTGCAGGTTCTCCCGCACGATCCGCGGCTCGTCGATGAAGCCTCGCTCGGCCGCGGCCTTGACCATGCTGAACTCGCCCGAGACGTTGTAGCAGGCTACGGGTACGTCCACGGCCTCAGCCACGGCTCGGATCACGTCGAGGTACGGCAGCGCCGGCTTGACCATCACGATGTCTGCGCCCTCGTCCAGGTCGAGCCGGACCTCGCGCAGGGCCTCGCGCGCGTTGCGCACGTCCATCTGGTGGCTCTGGCGATCGCCCGAGGCCGGCGCGGACGCGGCCGCATCGCGGAAGGGTCCGTAGTACGCCGAGGAGTACTTGACCGCATAGCTCATCAGGGCGACTCCCTCGAAGCCCTGTGCGTCGAGGGCTTCGCGGATCGCCCCGACCCGGCCGTCCATCATGTCCGAGGGCGCGACCACGTCGGCACCGGCCCGGGCGTGAGTCAGGGCCATCGCGGCCAGGCCGTCCAGGCTCTCGTCGTTGAGGATGTTCCCCTCTGCGTCGAGCAGCCCGCAGTGGCCGTGGTCGGTGTACGCGCAGAGACAGACATCGGTCATCAGGTTGAGCTCGTCACCGAAGCGCTGGTTCAGCAGCTCGAGCGCGCGTGGCACCGGGCCCTCGGGATCGGCCGCGCTCTCGCCGCGCGGGTCCTTGCTGTCGGGCAGGCCGAACAGCAGCACGCTGCGGATGCCGAGCTTCAGATCGGACTCGATCGTGCGGACCAGCTGATCCGGAGACTGACGCAGGATGCCCGGCATGCTCGGGATTGCCTGCTCCTCGTCCTTGCCGGGCAGCACGAAGTGGGGCTGGATCAGCTGCGACGGGTGCACCCGCGTCTCGGCCACCAGGTCGCGCATCGCCTGGCTGGCCCGCAGTCGCCGCGGGCGCTCGGTGGGAAAGCTCATGGCATTGCCTCCAGCAGACCCTCCACGGTGTACGGGTCGGCTTCGCGGTATACCGCGTGTCCGGCCGCCTCGATCGCGGCCGTGGTGGTGGGGCCGATCGAGACCAGCCGCGCGTCCGCCGGGATATCGGTCGCGGCCGTGAAGTTGCGGACGGCGGACGGACTCATGAACAGGAGGTACGGCTGCGTCACGTCGCCCAGCGGCTCGATGCGGTCGGGCGCCACGTTCTCGTACACGGTGAGGCAGGTCACCTCGTGCCCGGCGTCGGCCAGGTAGCGGCGCACGATCTCCCGCGCCAGGTCGCCGACCGGCAGCAGCACCTTTTGCGGCGTCTCGCAGGCCGCCACTAAGGCCTCGGCCAGCGCCGCGCCCGTGGCCCGCCTCGGGACCAGGGCCGCGGTCTGGCCGTGCTTCCGCAGCAGCTCGGCCGTGGCCGGTCCGACCGCGGCGAGGCGCACCTTCTCCGGCCAGGCGCCATCGAGCAATGTGTCGAAGGCGAACACCGCGTTGGCGCTGGTGAGCAGGATCCAGTCGAACTCGGCGATGTGCTCGAGGATCGCGCGGTCCTCCTTCGAGGGCTGGCGCAGGTGGATCTCGATCGACGGGCGCATCAGCACCGTGGCGCCGCGCGACTCGAGCGCGCGGACCAGCTCGCCGGCACGGTCCGCGGCGCGGGTCACCACCACGGTGCAGCCCTGGAGCTTGGGCCTGCGCCGGGCCCGGTCGCGTAGCTGCGCGAAGGCTGTCTCGCCGAGCGTCTCGGGGGACGGGCCGCTCAGCTCGAGCGGCTCGCCGGCCGGCTCGGGCAGGGCACCCGGCTCGGGCGGCGGGGCCAGGGACGCGAGCAGGCTGAAGCCCTGCCCATCTTCCCGGACGTGCACGCCCAGCGGGAGCTGGCAACCGCCCTCGAGCCGGCGCATCAGCCTGCGTTCGATGTCCACGACCCGGGCCGTGGGCTCGTGGTGCAGACGCTCGCGCACCGCCCGCTTGCGCGGATCGTCGGCGCGCATCTGAACGGCCACGGCCGCCTGTCCCGGCGCCGGGATCAGCTCCTGCACCTCGAGCACGCGGCGAACCATCTCGCCGGTATCCAGCGCCAGCCGCTCCAGCGCGGCGGCCGCGACCAGGATCGCGTCGTGCTCGCCTGCGGCCAGCTTGCGCAGGCGGGTGGGCACGTTACCTCGCAGGTCGAGCAGCTCGAGGTCGGGTCGCAGGCGGCGCGCCTGGGCCCGGCGGCGGTTCGAGCCGGTGCCGAGCCGGGCGCCCTCGCGTACCGGAAGCGGCTCGCGCGACCGGTCATGCGCGTCCGGGTGCAGCAGCAGACAGTCCCGCGGATCGCCGCGCTGCAGCACGGCCACCAGCTCCAGGCCCTCCGGGCTTTGGGTCGGCAGGTCCTTGAGGCTGTGCACCGCGATGTCGATCCTTTCCTCGAGCAGGGCCTGCTCGATCTCCTTGGTGAAGAAGCCGGGGGTCCGCAGCCGGGTCAGCGCGGTGGCCCGGTCGCGATCGCCCGAGGTCTGCAGGATCACCATGCCGGCGGCGATGCTGTCGCCCAGGCCGGCCAGCACCTGCTCGGCCTGCCAGCGGGCCAGGTCGCTGCCGCGAGTGCCCACACGGATCATCGCGCCCCCGTGGCTGCCCGCGGGCTCGTGCCCGCAAGGAATTCGAGTCTCGTTCAGCCCAGGGGCGCTGTCAAGGCAACTTGACGAGATCGTGACAGAAGGGCCGCGCGAAGAAGAACCAGCGTTGCGATCCGGATCTCGCGACCGGGCGGTACTAGGTGCGAGCCACACCTTCGGTCAGTTGGATACGATTCGACAGAAATACCGTCATGGTCCGTCGCGAACGCAGCGGTAGAAGGCTTTGTGATTGCCGACACCGGTATGGTAGATCCGGCCGAAGTTGAAGTTGACATACCAGGTTTTGAAAGAAATATCGCTCGGCACTCTGGAAAGGGACCAGTAGTCTGCGCACGACCCGGCCAGGCCGCCGTCTGGCCAGTAGCACCCGTTTGCAGGACCTTCGTTGCCGCCGCAATACTCGCAAGACGAGTCCTGGCAGGTCTCCTCCAGGCACTCGTCCGTGACTCCGCAACTCCCGCCGATCATCGTGGCGCTGCAGCCTCGGATGAGTGATCGCAGCTCGGAGATCGTGGGTACCCGCCAGTCGGTCTTGCCTGCAAAGTCCAAGTTCCTGCAGATGGTGCCCCTGACGTCAAAGCCGTCGTACTTGAAAGGCGCTTTCTGCCACGTCAGGCCGGTGACCGGGTCGAAGCAGGTCTCTGGCCCGCAGGCGACGAGAGCCGACCTCGACAGGCGCAGGCCGATGCTGTAGCCGCGGTAGCCAGGGATGCCGCCCCTGTTGCGCTGTGCCGAGCGGCAGGACTGCGCGTCGTTGAGCCAGTCGCCGCCGCGGACGATCCGGATCGAGCCCGACCTGCCGCCGACAGGATCGGTCTCGTCGCCGCCGTAGTCCCCGGCCCGGTCCCACACCCACTCAAACACGTTCCCAATCATGTCGAACAGACCCCAGGCGTTGGCCTCCTTGCCACCCCAGGGCTGGGGCCCGCAGGTCGTGGCACCCTCGAACCACCCCGAGCAGTCGTGCGCCCCGGCGTACCCAGCGCTCGAATTGCCGCCGTACCAGCCGATCTGGTCCAGGTTCGGGTCCAGCGGTTTCTTATCCGTCTGCGTGATGCTCCCGTCGTTGCCCGGGCTCGGGTGGAAGGCCGTGCGGCTCCCGGCACGCGCCGCGTACTCCCACTCGGCCTCGGTCGGCAGGCGGTACCCCTCACACTCGTACACCGTAGTGGCATCGCCGCCCAGCGCAACATCGGCCGAGGCGATGCCGCCGGACTTGGCACCCGCGTCGAAGCACGCCATGTAGTCCGCACCCACGGCGCCGCCGTCCACGCAGGACACGTTCGACAGCACGTAGCACGGCAGGTACCCGTCGCGGTTCGACAGCTCGTTGGCGTACGCCAGCGCGTCGTACCACGAAACCTGCTCCACCGGGCAGTCAGCCCCGCACGACATGAAATAGCTCGGGTTCCACCCCATCTCGGCCTCGAACTCGGCCTGCGTCACCTCGTGCCTCATGATCCAGAAGCTGCGTGTCAGGGTCACCTCGTGCAGTCTTTCCGACGCGCTACGACCGAGCTCGGAGGCGCAGTCGCCCGGGTACCCGTCCGGGCAGGATCCGTCAGGGCTGCCCATCCAGAAGCTGCCTGTCGCCACCAGCACGAACTCGTCCTGATCTGTGTCCGTATCGGTGTCTGTGTCCGTGTCGGTGTCTGTGTCCGTGTCGGTGTCTGTGTCCGTGTCGGTGTCTGTGTCCGTGTCGGTGTCTGTGTCGGTATCGGAATCGGTGTCCGTATCAGCATCGGTATCGAGGTCAACGTCCGTGTCTGCGTCAGAATCTCCGCCAGGGCAGGCGGTTTCACCGCTGAACACGCAGCTACCGTTGATGCAGCATTGCCCGGCGGAGCAATCAGAATCAGCCTGGCAGTCGCCGCCGAATTCCAATCCCTCACAGGCAGAGACCAGGAGCAGGCCGGTGAGCAGGCAGGGAAACTTCATTGAGCCCATTTTCACTACGGTTCCCCCTAGGCCGGTATTATACACCAGGGGGGGGACTCCCCACCATTTGTCAAGGAGCAACCCCGCGGGCGGTAACCCGGCGGCGGCTCCCGCATCGTGCCAGCGAATACCGTCCTGCATGTCTCCGTCGTCACGCCGCCGCCTCTTGGGC